>JAEEGL014545575.1_pt1 | contig 22775 bp, 19 predicted proteins | sample 9134231 | NCBI WGS metagenome assembly JAEEGL01 (sample SAMN16246548, study PRJNA631951) | gut metagenome | biome: gut microbiome; feature: rumen; material: fiber-attached | host: Bos | place: Iran: Karaj | collected 2018-10 | reverse complement strand
TGCCCCCACGGGCTCCCCCGCCAAAGGGGGACCTCGTCTCGTGGGGCTGAAGCCCCGGCCCCCCTTTGGAATCCCCGGCTGCAGATACAGATACCCACGGACGGATATACAGCGGTTGGGGGCATAGCCCCCAAGCCCCCCCATTGGGGATAGGGGCGAAGGGCGTTTGGTAACAAAACAACGGAGAGAAAACGGGGACATTGGACAGCGGAGGCAAATATAGTTAGCCGAAGACGCGGGGGCTCCGCCCCCACGGGCTCCCCCGCCAAAGGGGGACCTCGTCTCGTGGGGCTGAAGCCCCGGTCCCCCTTTGGAATCCCCGGCGGCAAATACAGACACCCACGGACGGATATACAGCGGTTGGGGGCATAGCCCCCAAGCCCCCCCATTGGGGATAGGGGCGAGGGGTGTTCAGTAACGGAGCAACGGAGAGGCAGCGGGATCGCCGGACAGCGGGAGCAAGCTGCGCGCGGCGCGATCCACGCGGGGTCAGGAATCGTTTCGTTTCAACAAAACAACGGAGAGGGCTATTGCCCTCCCCGTTGTTTTGGCGGAAAGAGTGGGATTCGAACCCACGGTCGGTTATTAGCCGAACACACGATTTCCAGTCGTGCGCCTTAGACCAGCTCAGCCATCTTTCCCTGCCTGCCCGTCTACGGTACGTATTCGGTTTTCGGACCGGCGTTTCCATACCGATCCGATAACATTATACCACGATACGTCCGCAAAAGCAAGGATTTTTTTCGATTTCACGAAAAAACTTTCAGGCAGGGCGGGGGACAGGCGGTCAGCCGAGCACGACGTGCCCGGCCTCGGCGGCAGGATGGAAGATGGAGGACGCCTGCTCGTCCGTCAGGGTGATGCCGAACAGCTCGGCATAGTACGCCTTCGTCTCCGCGATGAGGTCGACGTCCTCAAAGAGATCCGGATACGCGTGCTTGGCGAGCCAGAGCAGCGTCAGCGGCGTATCGACGCCGGCCGTATAGCTGCGGTACATGCCGAGCGGCATCTTGTACACGGCGCCGCTCTTCACGGCGGCGACGGGAGACCAGTCGTAGGAGCCGATCGTGTTGTTTTTCAGATCGTCCGGCTGCGCCGTCGTGAAGTTCGTGATGAAGATGAGCGACGGATCCCACGCGTAGACCTGCTCCATATTGACGGGAGCGGCCTTCTTGTTCGTCAGCTCGCCGCCGACGTTGACGGCGCCGATCGCTTCCGCCCACCACTGACCGAAGAAATTGTGTCCGGAGGTCATGAGCGTCGTGTCGCTGTACTGGAAGAGGAAGAAGACGCGCTGCTTCTCCTCGTACTTCAGCCCGGAGACGCGCTCCGTCACGCGCGCAAGCACCTGCTCGGAGTACGACTGCACCTTCTCCGCGCGGCCGTTGACCGAGAAGACCTGATCGAGGAGGAGCACCCACTGATGGAGCGTCTCGATGGCGTTATACTCCCATTTGTCGGCGGAAATGGCGATGGCGGCGAGACCGGCGCCCCGGAGCTGCTCGCCGAGGGCGACGGAATCGGAGGAATAGATGACGACGTCCGGTTCGAGCTTGAGCAGCTCCTCCAGATTCACCTCCGAACCGTTCAGAAAATCCGTCTTCGCGTTCAGGATCTCCGGATACAGCTCGCCGAGCAGGCCGTTCTTGGCGGCCGCCATGCTGGCGGCAGGCATCCCGACGATCATGTCGGCGGAATCGAAGAGGACGGCGATGACGGACGGGAGCGGGAAGATGTCGGCGACGACGACGCGGCGGACGGTGTTCGGCACCTCGACGGCGTTGTCGTTGTGATCGACGACGGTATGCGTTCCGTTCGGATCGACCTTCTTCTCCCCGCAGGAGGCGAGAACGGCGAGCGATCCGAGAAGGAGGAGGGCGGCGATGAGAAGAGAGAGAATTCTGCGCGATTTCATGGCGTAGTCCTTTCTTTTGTGGAAAAATGGTAGAATATTCATACCCCCGCGGGGTAGGAATCAAAGGAAGATCACTGCGGGCCCCAGACGGCCTTGACGCGGACGCCGGGGATCCGGGAGAGGCGGAGAAGCATCGCGCGTATGCGCGCCCGGTCCCCGTCGGCGTTCACGTGGATGATCCAGACGCCGCGCGCGCGGACGGGCATCCCCATCCGTCCGAGGATCATGTCCCCGTATTCGTGGAGGCATCCGTTGATCGCATCCGCCGCGTCGGCGGTATCGGAGATGACGGTGAGCGCGGCGAGCGCGGCGCCGGTCTCCTCCCCGTCCGGCGTTTCGTCCGGGGAAACGACGGAGAGCGGCTGGACGTGGGGGACCGTCGTCTCCCCCGTCTCCATGGCGCCGACGACGGCGCGGACGCCGAAGGCGCGGGCGATGTTCTCCTCCGTGACGATCTCCGCCGCCTCGCCGACGGCGGCCGTCCCGTGATGGAGCAATATCGCGCGGTCGGCGCGCTGGAGCGCGTGGTCCGGGTAGTGCGTGTTGAAGAGGCACGCGATCCCCTCCCGCGCGAGGCGCGTCATCGTGTCGAGCACGAGGAGCTGATTGCGGAAGTCGAGGTTTGACTCCGGCTCGTCGAGGATGAGCACGGCCGGATCGGCGGCGAGCGCACGGGCGATGAGCACCATCTGCATCTCGCCGCCGCTGATCTGCGTGCACTTCTTCTCCCGCAGATGGGAGATGGACAGCGCATCGAGCACCTCCTCCGCCCGGGCGAGGTCCTCCGAGCGCGGCGCGCCGAGGAGCGGGATATGCCCCGAGCGGCCGAGGAGCACCGATTCGAGCACGGTGAAGGGGGACGCCGCCGTGCGCGCCTGCGGCACGTAGGCGATCCGCCGCCACAGCGAGCGCGGCGGGATCGTGCGGATGTCCTCCCCGTCGAGGAGCGTCTTTCCCTCCGTCCACGGGAGCATGCCGGTCACGGCACGGAGCAGCGTCGTCTTCCCGGCGCCGTTCGGGCCGAGCACGGCGAGGATCTCGCCGGGCGAGAGGGTGAAGCTGAGGTCGGAAAAGAGCCGGGGCGCGCCGCGGTAGGCGAACGCGCCGGACCGGACGGATAAAAGCATGCGTCTCCCCCCCTTCAGTCCGTGCGCCGCATCAGCACGATGAAGAGCGGCGCGCCGGCGAGGGCGGTGAGGATCGAGACGGGGATCTCCGCCGCCGAGACGGAGCGGGCAGCCGTATCGACGAGCGTCAGGAATGCCGCGCCGACGCAGAGCGACGCCGGGACGAGAGAGAGGTGGTTGCTCCCGAACTTCATCCGGCAGGCGTGCGGCACGAGGAGCCCGACCCAGCCGACCTGCCCGCACATCGCCACGCAGGAAGCGGTGATGACCGTCGCGCAGACGACGACGGCGGCGCGCAGGCGGGAGAGCCGCACGCCGGAGGCGCGCGCCTCGTCCTCGCTGAGCGGGAGAAGGTTCATCCGCCAGCGGAGCAGAAAGAGCACCGTGCAGCAGATGAGGATCGGCGGCGCGCCGAAGAGCAGCGTCCGGTAGCCGGAGGACTGGAGGCTCCCCATGAGGAAATACGTGATCGCCGGGAGCTGCGACTCCGCGTCCGCCGTGTACTTCACGAGCGAAACGAGCGCGGAGAAGAGCGAGCCGATCATGATCCCGGAGAGCACGATCGCACCGAATTCCCGCCGTCCCGCGCCGGCGAGCCACGTGAGCGCGACGGCGAGCGCGCCCGCCGCCAGCGCCGTGAGCTGGATCCCCGTCATACCGAAGCCGAGAAGGATCCCGAACGCCGCGCCGAAGGAAGCGCCGCTGGCGACGCCGAGCGTGTCCGGCGTGGCGAGCGGATTGGCGAACAGCGCCTGAAACGCGCATCCGGCGGCAGAGAGCCCGGCGCCCACGAGGAGCGCCGTCAAAATCCGCGGCAGACGGAGGCGGAGGACGGTGACGGCGGCGAGAGAATCGCCGCCGCCGAAGGCGGAAAACACCTCGGCCGGCGTAAAGGAGATCCGCCCGATGCAGAGCGAGACGAGCGCGGCAGCCGCCGGAAGCAGCAGAAGAACGATCCGCGCGGCGGGGCTGAGCCCGCCGTCCTTACGTTTTTTCATGGGTCGCGGTGACGTTCGAGCAGGCGGCCTTCGCGGTGACGCCGGGCAGGCGGCCGATCCGTCCCGAAAGCGTGTTTATGGTATCCTGCGGCGCGTCGACGGCGATGCTGATGACGTTGACGCCCCGTTCGCGGTAGGGGATCCCCATGCGCCCGATGATATACTCGCCGAACGAATGGAGGATCGCGTTCAGCTCCGTGACGGAATCCGGATCCTCGACGATGATGCTGATGACGGCGACTCTCGTTTCCATGACGTTTCCTTTCCTTTTATCTTTATGCTCCTCTTTTATATGAAAAACGCCGCGTCCTTTCGGACACGGCGAAAAAACTGCTGGATACGTCGATCCGATCTTTCACGCAGAAATTCTTTGTGTCAGAAAAGACGGTGGTCTCCACCTGAATGAAGTATGAAGTGCCGCGCGTCCGTCACACACGGACGCCTTCGCGGCGTGACGCGTCTTCCGCCCCGCGTCAGGGGGACGGAAAACGGTGAAAAAAGCAGACCCGCCGTGCCGTGTGAGGGGATAGAGAAACCCTGCTCATGCAAGGGCGGTGCCCTCTCCGCGAATTTGCGCTCCCAACGTCCGGCGGCGCTCATTGGCGCGCCGGGAGGTCTGCATCCCTTGCGCGGAAGTCCGGGCTCCATTTCTTTTTTGTGGGTCCACGAGCCCACTCATCACGCACACCGCAGGCCCCGATCGGTCACTGCTGGTCGTAGTCGATGTCGGCAAACAGATCGTCGAAATAGTCGGCGACGCGGTCGAATTCATCGTCGTCGTCGATGGAGACGAGGACCTCTTCCCCGTCCTCCTCCTCAACGCGGAGGATGACGTATTCGTCGCCGACCTGCTCATCCTCGTCGTCGAGCTCCGTCATCGCGTAATAGAGTACGCCGTCGAGTTCCGCTTCGGCGAGCAGTTCGAAATTGGTTTCTTTGCCTTCTTCGTCCGTCAGCGTGTAGACGTCGATCTCCTCGTCCTCCTCGTCCTCCGGCTCGACCGCATTGTTCAATTCTTTATCTTCCGCCATGATCTTACCCTGTCCTTTTCGTTTGATTTTCTTCCGCTATTCATATTGTACCCGAAAGCGGGCGGTTTGTCAATAGGTCGGAGAGTCAAGTCTCCAGCCGTCGGCGGTTTTTATGATGGTAATTCTGACAGTTTCCGCCGGCCTGCCGTCAAGAAGCGACGGGAACGACGCGCGGATCCGCTCGGGCTCCTCGATCAAGATCTCCATCCGGGAGAAATCGTACGTCCTCCCCATCGGGAGCGCCTCTTCGTCCAGATCGATCCGCACGGTCAAGATCCCCTGCTCCTCGATGAAACGGGCGAAGGAAACGGATTCGTCCGTATCGGTGCGGAGCCCCTCGAAGCCGAGCATGAACAGATGAGAACAGATGTCGTCGGAGAAGACCTTCTTCGTCGCTTCCCGGATCTCCGCCTCCGACTGATACGCCGCGTCCTTCGTCACCGGCATATAGTTGACGACGACCTCTTCCATATCCGCCGTGATGCCCATGAGGCGCATCATCGTCTCCAGATCGACCTCATACGGGAGCCCGGAGCCGAAGTAGATCTCGTTCAGCTCATACGACGCCTCAACGAGCGTGCGGAACGTCTCCCGGATCTCCTCCTCCCCCATGCCGCTCCCGCCGCATCCGGCGAGCAGCGCAAGGAGAAGGGAAGCGAGCAGAAGGGCAGCTGCGATCTTCTTCATGGTGAATCCTCCGCTTTCCTGCCTCGGCGGATCACGGCGCGTCTCCGCCGCCGTCCGTCTCCGGCATATCGTCCGACGTATCATCCTCCATGCCGTCATCATCCATGTTGTCATCTTCCGTGCCGTCGGTTTCCTCCGTCGTTTCGGATATCTCCTCCGCGTCCGCGGAAGGCTCCGCGCCCTCCTCGTCCCCGGCCGCCTGGCTTGAGGCGATGGCGATGTTCCCGATCGAATCCTCCTCGCCGAGCCGCATGACGATGACGCCCGCCGCGCTTCGGCCGTACACGGGGATGCCGGAGGCAGGCGTACGGATCACGGTGCCGGAGGAGGTGATCATCATCACGTCGTCGTCCTCACAGACGACGGCGATGCCGATAAGCGGTCCCGTCTTCTCCGTCAGGCGATGGCAGATCACGCCCTGGATCGCGCGCCCCTTCGGCTCGAATTCAGAGGGCTCCATGCGCTTGCCGAAGCCGCCCGCCGTGATCGTGACGAGACGGTGCGCCTCGTTCCACGCCTCGTCCCTCTCGAGGATCGCGGCGCCGATGACCTCGTCGTCCCCGACGAGGCGGATGCCGATCACGCCGGCCGCCGTCCGTCCCATGACGCGCGCCTTCCCCTCGGCGAAGCGCGCCGCCTGCCCGTCCCGGGTGGCGATAAGCACGTCGGAGCCGCCGTCCGTGCACGCGACGAAGATGAGCTCGTCGCCCTCTTCCAGATCGAGAGCGATCTTGCCGCCGCGCCGCGTCGGGCGGTACTCGTCGAGTCCCGTCCGCTTGATGACGCCGCGGCGCGTGACCATGACGAGCGTCTTATCCTCCGGGAAATCGTCGTCCACGGGGATCATCGCCGTGACGGACTCGCCCGGCTCGATCTCAAGCAGGTTCACGATATTCGTCCCGCGCGCCGTCCGTCCGGCTTCCGGGATCCGGTACGACTTGCAGGCGTGGACGCGGCCGCGGTTCGTGAAGAGCAGCAGCGTCGCATGGCTGTGTACGACGGCGATCTTCTCGATGAAGTCGTCGTCCTTCGTCGTCATGCCGATCACGCCCTTGCCGCCGCGGTTCTGCGCGGAGTACGTGTCCGCCGACAGCCGTTTCACGTAGCCGGCGCGCGTCAGCGTCACGACGCAGTCCTCGCGCGGGATGAGATCCTCGTACACGATGTCGTCCGCCGCTTCCTCGATGCCGGTACGGCGCTCGTCTCCGAAGCGCGCGGCGATATCCGTCATTTCGTCCTTGATGATCTGTTTCACGCGGCTCTCGTCGGCGAGGATGGCGCGCAGCTCCTCGATCGTGCGGTACAGCTCTTCGAGGTGATCGAGGATCTTCTTTCTTTCAAGACCCGACAGGCGTCCGAGCGTCATGGCGACGATGGCGGCCGCCTGTTCCTCGCTCAGCCCGAAGCTCTCCATCAGATTCGCCTTCGCGTCGGAGACGTCGGCGGAGGCGCGGATGATGCGGATGACCTCGTCGATGTTGTCGACGGCGATCTTGTAGCCTTCGTAGATGTGGGATTCGTGCAGCGCTTTCTCCAGATCGAAGCGGACCCGGCGCGTGATAACGTCCTCCTGGAAGCGGATATACTCGGTGAGCATCTGCTTGAGGCTGAGGACCTTCGGCTCGCCGCGCACGAGCGAGAGCATGTTCACCGCGCACGTGTCCTGGAGCTGCGTGTATTTATAGAAATGATTGAGGATGATCTGCCCGCTGACATCGCGGCGGTACTCGATGACGATGCGCATCCCCGCGCGGCCGCTCTCGTCGCGGATCGCGGTGACGCCCTCGACCTTCTTCTCGTTGACCTGGTTCGCCATCGCCTCGATCATCATCGACTTGTTGACCATGTACGGGATCTCGGTGATGACGATGCGGTGGTGCTCCTCCTCGACGGTCGCCTTCGCGCGGACCATGATCCTGCCGCGGCCGGTGGCGTACGCCTCGTAGATCCCGGCGGTGCCGTAGATCGTCGCGCCGGTCGGGAAATCCGGACCCTTGATGAACTGCATCAGCTCGGCGACGGTGCAGTCCGGGTGATCCATGAGATAGATCGTCCCCTCGACGACCTCGCGCAGGTTGTGCGGCGGGACGTTCGTCGCCATGCCGACGGCGATGCCGACGGCGCCGTTGACGATGAGGTTAGGAAAGCGCGAGGGGAGCACGTTCGGCTCCGCGCGCGTGTTGTCGAAGTTGCGGTCCCACTTCACAACGTCCTTCTCGATGTCGCGGAGCAGTTCGTCGGAGATGCGGGACATCCTCGACTCCGTATACCGGTACGCCGCCGGCGGATCGCCGTCCACGTTGCCGAAGTTGCCGTGCCCTTCGATGAGCGGATAGCGGTAGGAGAACGGCTGCGCCATGCGCACCATCGTGCCGTATACGGCGGCGTCGCCGTGCGGATGATACCGACCGAGCACGTTGCCGACCGTCGTCGCCGATTTGCGGAACGGGCGGTCGTAGGTCAGCTTATCCTCGTACATGGCGTAAAGGATGCGGCGCTGTCCCGGCTTCATGCCGTCGCGCACGTCCGGCAGCGCGCGGGACACGATGACGGACATGGAATATTCGATAAAGGACTTTCGTACCTCCCGCTCCATATCGACGTCCACGATCTTCTGATCGGGGAAGGACAGCGGATGCGGGGTCTGATTGTTTTCCAAGATAGTTCTCCTTCTGTCGTATCGGTGTCGGGGTCAGAAAGCGTCACGTTTTCCGCAGATCCGGATAAACGCCGCCGGGAGACGCGATCTTTTTCGACGCGGCGCGCGCCGCGAACGCGAGCGCCGGCGCCGGATCGAACTGTTTTTCATATACGGCGTACAAAAACGCGGCGAGGAACGTATCGCCCGCTCCCTTCAGGGAACGGATATGCTCCACCTTCACGGCGGGAGCGGAATAGCATTCCCGTCCGGCGGCGAGATACGCGCCGTACGGCCCCGCCGTCGCGATCACGGAGGTCTCGCCTCCCGTCGTCACGCTGATCTCCGTCGCCGCCTGCGGGATCTGATCCTTGAGGAGCCTTCTCTCGGTCAGGCTGGACAGTTCCTCGAGGTTCGGTTTGATATAATCCGGATGCGCGGCGAGCGCGTGCCGCAGCGCGTCCCCGTCGCAGTCGCACACCGTCACGGCGTTCATCGCGCGGGAAGCGCGCACGAGTTCCGCGTACGCGTTCTGCGGCATGTCCGGCGGAACGGAACCGGCGAATACGACGATCGTCCGCTCTCCCTCGCTCTGATGGATGAGGCGGCGGAGCAACAGTTTCGTTTTATATAGGAGTTCCGACGTTTCCGATACCGGACGGACGGACGTGCGGTCGTCCTTCTTTTTTTCGTCCTTCTTCTCCTCGCGGGAACGCAGGGAGGAGTTGTTGATCTCGCAGTGCGTTCCGCGGGCGGAATTCTCCGGCGTGAGGACGGAGATATTGATGCGCGTATCCGCCGTCGTCGCGATGGCGCGGACGCGCACCCCTTCCTCCGTCAGCATGGAGCGGACCTTCGATCCGGTGAAGCCGCCGAGGATGCAGACGGCGTCGCTCTCGCAGCCGAGCGCGTGCAGTGCGCGGGATACGTTGATCCCCTTTCCGCCGGGGGAAAAGTCGGCGCGCTCCGAGCGATTCAGCCCGTCCGGGATGAGCGGACCGGGCAGCGCGATCGTCATATCGAGCGCCGGATTCAGCGTGACCGTGATATATTTCATACCTTTTTTCCCTCACTTTCGGGAAGACTCGCGCCGTGACGCCGTCAGATATCGAGATATTCCGCGTACCGTGCGTTCTTTTCGATAAAGGCACGCCGCGGCTCGACCTTGTCTCCCATGAGGAGCGAGAAGATCTCGTCGCAGGAAGAGGCGTCCTCGATGTTCACGAGTTTGAGCGTCCGCGTCGTCGGATCCATCGTCGTCGTCCAGAGCTGCTCCGCGTCCATCTCGCCGAGACCTTTGTAGCGCTCGGCTTCCACGTTCGAGCCGCCGAGCTCTTCGATGCAGCGGTCGCGTTCCGCGTCGGAGTAGGCGTACAGCTCCTTCTTTCCGCCGCGCTTGTAGACCTTATAGAGCGGCGGCATGGCGAGGAAGACGTGTCCCTCCTCGATGAGCGGACGCATATGCCGGAAGAAGAAGGTGAGGAGCAAGATCTGGATATGCGCGCCGTCCACGTCGGCATCGCTCATGATGATGATCTTGCCGTAGCGGAGGCGCTGGATATCGAAGTCCTCGCCGATCCCGCAGCCGAGCGCCTGGATGATCGGGATGAGCGATTCCGTCGAGTACACGCGGTCGAGCCGCGCTTTCTCCACGTTGAGCACCTTACCGCGCAGCGGGAGGATCGCCTGGAATTTGCTGTCCCGTCCGTCCTTCGCCGAGCCGCCTGCGGAGTCGCCCTCCACCAGGTACAGCTCCGTCAGATCCGGACGGCGTTCGTTGCAGTCCGCCAGCTTGCCGGGCAGGGAAGAGCCGCCGCCGAGCACCGTTTTCCGCGTGTTCTCCCGTGCCTTGCGGGCGGCCTCGCGGGCGACGAAGGCGGCCATCGCCTTTTCCATGATCGTTTTGCCCGCGGCCGGATTTTCCTCCAGATATTCGGAAAGCTTTTCGCCGACGATCGCTTCGACGATCGTACGCACCTCGGAGTTGCCGAGCTTCGCCTTCGTCTGCGATTCGAACTGTGCGTCCGGCAGCTTGACGGAAACGACGGCGCAGAGCCCTTCGCGCGTATCGTCGCCGGAAAGATTCTTGTCTTTTTCTTTCAGGAATCCCATCCGGCGGCCGTAGTCGTTGATGACGCGGGTGAGCGCGCTCTTGAAGCCGATCTCGTGCGTACCGCCGTCGACGGTCGCCATATTGTTGGCAAAGGTGACGATGTTTTCCGTGTAGGAATCGTTGTACTGCATGGCGACCTCCGCCGTGATGTCGCCCTTTTCCGCTTTCATATAGATGACGTCGGGATGGATGACCTCCACGCCCTTCGCCGTGTTCATCATTTCCACAAAGGAGCGGATCCCGCCCTCGTAGCAAAGATCGTCCTCTCTCGGATGCGTCTGTCCTTCTTCATCCGTAACGAGAGACTGCGGGCGCTCGTCCTTGAGAACGATCCGCACGCCGGCGTTGAGGAACGCCTGCTCGCGCATGCGGCGCAGCAGCGTTTCGTAGTCGAATTCCGTCGTCTCGCGGAAGATCTCCGCGTCCGGCTTGAATCGGACGGTCAGTCCGTGCTTCTCCCCGCAGTCGCCGAGACAGGCGAAAGGACGGGTGATCTCGCCGCGCTCCATGCGCAGCGTGTACTCCTTGCCGTCGTGGCAGTTGTCGACCTCCATCCATTCGGAAAGCGCGTTGACGACGGAAGCGCCGACTCCGTGCAGACCGCCGGAGATCTTGTATCCGCCGCCGCCGAATTTTCCGCCCGCGTGGAGGAGCATGAACACGACCTCCAAGGTCGAGCGGTTCTCCTCCGCGTTCCAGCCGGAGGGGACGCCGCGCCCGTTGTCCTGCACCGTGACGGAGCCGTCGTCGTGGAGCGTGACGAGCACGGTATCGCATCGTCCCGCCATCGCCTCGTCGATGGAGTTGTCCACGATCTCATATACGAGATGATGGAGACCGCGCAATCCCGTCGTCCCTATATACATGCCCGGACGCTTGCGTACCGCGTCCAGCCCTTTGAGTACCTGGATCTGTTCGTCCTCGTACTGTCCGATCGGTTCCGTGATATCGCTTTGATTCATGAAGCTGTCTACCGTTCCTTTTCTTTCCTTTGGTCCTTTATCAGAGAAGTTCTCCGCGGTGTGCGAGCGCGGAGGCGGAAAGGCGGGAGAAAAGCACTCTTCCCTCCGGCGCGGACACGCCCCGCCGATCGCGGCGCGGCGCGCACAGAACAAAGCATTTCGGAAGATCGTCTCCCGCCAGCTCCGTCCTGCCTTCGCGTTCCGCCTTCCTCAGAAACGCGGCGGTATCCGCCGTCGTCATCTTTCCGTCCAGATCGAAGACGCCGAGGATCTCCTCTCCCCGGACGACCGCTCCGGCTCCGGCGTGCAGAAACATACGATACTCCTCCCGCGCGGACTTACTTGCCCATCCGCACCGGCATGATATAATCGAGGAAGACGTCCGTGAACGGATCGTCCTTCTTTTCTTCCTCGCCCGGCGTGTACGCTCTCGTTCCGCTGCCGCCCGCCTCCTCGACGGTCACGCCCATCATCGGCCCGTTCAGCCGCAGCCTGAGCTGATCCGCCGTATCCGGCGCGTTCCGCAAAGCCTCCACGAGCAGCCGGCAGTTGAATCCGATCACCAGATCCTCGCCGGTCTTTGCCACGGGGATCTCGTCGTAGCTGGAGCCCCCCGCCGAAACGGAGGAAAGACGAAGGAGGTTCCCCTCGAATTCCAGCTTGACGAACGCCTTCGTATTGCCGCCCAGCTTATCCTCCGTCACGAGCGTCGCACGCTCGAGCGCTTCTCTGAGAAGCGGAGCGGAAACGAAGACCTCCGTCTTGTGCGTCTTCGGGAGAAAGCGGGTGTAATCGATATATTCGCCCTCGATGAGCCGCGTGAAATACACGAACGGATCGAGGCGGAAGATGATATGCTTGCGCGCCAGCGTGACGGTGACGTCGTCCTCCGAATCCTTCATCATGCGGAACACCTCGCCGAGAAGACGTCCCGGCACGATGGCGGAAGCCGCCGGATTCTCCCCTCCCGGCAGCGGAACGTGAGAGATGGCGACGCGGTCGCCGTCGCAGCCGACGACGTACAATCGGTCGTTCTCCACCTTGAAGAACGCGCCGTTGAACACCGCGCGCTGATCGTTCACGCCGACGGCGTAGATCGTGCGGGAAACGACGTCGCGGAGCAGATGCTGCGGCAGCGTATAATTGCGGTCGCCGGAGAGCAGCGGGAGCTGCGGGAAATTCTCTCCCGGCATGACGGAAATCTCAAAGGAGCTCTTGCCCTGGGAGATCACGGCGCGATACCGGTCGTCCACCGAGATGCGGATCTGACCCTCCGGCAGAGCGCGGATGATCTGGAGCAGATTCTGCGCCTTGACGACGATCTTGCCGGGCTCCTCGATCTCGCACGGGAGATCGGTGCGCATGCCCTTTTCCATATCGTACGCCGTGACGCGGCAGCTTCCCTCCGTTTCTCCCGGACATTCGAGAAGCACTCCTTCGATATTGTAGGCGGTATTCTTGATAGAAGCGATGGCGGCGGCGGGCGTCATGACGGCGATCAGCGCGCTGCGGTCAAAAGTAACGTTCATATTGGCTCCTTTCCTGCGCTTTCTCACGAGAGAAAGAGAAAATAAAATATAGTATTTACTGTTCGTAGCAGTAGGGACGGCTCGAAGTGGGGAAAACTCTCATATCGTACACGGCGCGGGCGATGCGGGCGGAAATTTTTCCCTCATTCTGAAGGGAAAAGTACGGGAAATCTTTCTGCCGAAAAAGTTTGCGCGAGTAAGGAAAAGTTTTCCCCTTCTTCCCACGGCTGTCATGGGAAAAGGTTTTCCTCTTTTTCCGCAATTTTCGCCTTGTGCACGGGATTTTCCCTCGCCTGAAGAAAAGTGGGAATCTTCTGATTTTTCTTGCGGCAGAGGCGCTTTGACGGTTTTCTTTTTCATTCCTCCCGTTTTCACCTGACCCGCGGGGGAAGGGGAGGAAAACGGGATTGTGAACGGGAAAACTTTTTCAGCGGCGGATCTCCCGGCGGATCTCCGCGATCTCCGATTCGAGGAACGGCGATTTCTTCAGCGTCCGCTCGAAGGAGGCGATGTTGGAGCGGATCGTCGAATGATCCCGTCCGCCGAAGATCTTTCCGATATTCGGATAGGAGAGATCCGTGATCTGCCGGATCATGTACATGGACAGATTCCGCGCGTTCTGGATCGGTCCGATCCGCCGCTCGCCGACGAGATCGGCAGGCGTGAAGCCGAAGTGACGCGCCACGGCGGCGATGATGCGGTCCGCCGTTTCGTTGACCGGCTCCTCTTCCTGCTGGAACATCGGAACGAGGGACCGGGCGAGCGCCATGTCGATCTTCCCGCCGCTCAGCTGCTGCGTGGCGGAGAACCGCTTGATGATCCCTTCGAGCTGGCGGATGTTGGAGCGGAGCTGATCGGCGATATAGGCGAGCACCTCGTCGTCGATCGTCAGTCGGACCGCCGCCGCCTTATTGCGGAGGATCGCCATGCGCAGCTCGTAATCCGGGAGCTGGATGTCCACGATGAGCCCCTGCTCGAAGCGCGTGCGGATCCGGTCCTCCAGCGTCAGCATGTCGCGCGGCGGACGGTCGGAGGTGAGGATGATCTGCTTGTGATCGGCGTACAGCGCGTTGAAGGTATGGAAGAATTCCTCCTGCGTAGAATCCTTGCCGGCGATGAACTGGATGTCGTCGATGAGAAGTACGTCCGCCTTGCGGTATTTTTCGCGGAAGGCGTCGTTCGTCTTCATCTGGATGGAATTGATGAGCTGGTTCGTGAAATCCTCGCCGTTGATGTAGATCGCGTTCATGTCCGGATCCCGGGAAAGGAGGCTGTTGACGATCGCGTACATCAGATGCGTCTTGCCCAGACCGGACGGCCCGTAAATAAAGAGGGGATTGTATTCGGACGCCGGCGTGTTAGCGACGGAGAGCGCCGCGGCGTGCGCGAAGCGGTTGGAATTGCCTACGATGAAATTGTCGAAGGTATAATCCCGGTTATAGTTAAGTTTTTTTTCTTCGGAGCCGGGCGCGGAACGGGAGGGGGACGATCCCTCGGCGGTCTGCGGACGGACCGGCGTTTGCGCATCCGTCTTCGGCGCGCCGCTTTCGAGGATCAGCTCGACCGAGGGACTGCCGCCCGTTACGGAAGCGGTGCATGCGGTAAGAAGTTCCAGATAGCGGGACTGGATGTTCGCCCGCTTCGTTTCGCTGTCCACGGAATAGACGACGACCTCGTCGTCGATGAATTCGATCTTGCAGTCGCGGAACCAGAAATCGAGAGCGGTCCGGGAGATCTGCCCGGAGGCTTCCATCGCTTCCCGTACGGAGCTCCATACCCGCGGATAATCAGATGGCGTGATCATTCCGATACGTCAGCCGCCGCAAGGCGTGCGGCGATTCCTTTCGAGAGATTTTTCTATATTATATAGATATATCATACAGAATTATTATACCACATTTTTTCCGAAAGTGCAAGAGGCTCGCCGTCGATAAATGGAGGAGGAGAAAAGTTTTTTCCGCCGACGTCCGCCGGGACAAAAAAACGCGCGAAAAAAGCGTCCGGAGACTGCGTGGGCAAGAATTGACAAGGGGTACGCAGTATGTTATAATGTACTCGAACAGTACGTCTTTTCACGGGAGGAGAGAAAGACATGGATAAGAAAACCATCCTCGCGCACGCAGATCATACGCTGCTTTCTCCGGCGGCGACGTGGGAGGATATCCGCACCGTCTGCGACGACGGCGTCCGCTACGGTACGGCGACCGTCTGCATCCCGCCCGATTTCGTCGCACGCGCGGCGGAATATCTCAAAGGACGGCTCCCCGTCTGCACCGTGATCGGTTTTCCGGGCGGATATCTCACGACCTCCGTCAAATGCTTCGAAGCGGCGGACGCGATCGAACGCGGCGCGTCGGAGATCGACATGGTGCTCAATATCGGACGGCTGAAGGACGGCCGGGACGATTTCGTTCTTGAGGAGATCCGCGCGATCAAGAAGGTCTGCGGCGAGCGGATCCTCAAGGTCATCATCGAGACGTGCCTCCTTACCGACGAGGAAAAGGTGCGCGCCTGTGCGATCGTTTCCGCCTCCGGCGCGGACTTCATCAAGACCTCGACCGGATTTTCGACCGGCGGCGCCACGCCGCACGACGTCGCGCTGCTCGCCGCCCACGTAGAGCCGCATCTGAAGATCAAGGCGGCGGGCGGCATCAAAAGCTGGGAGGACGCAGAGCGGTTTCTCTCCCTCGGCGCGTCTCGTCTCGGAACAAGTTCTCTCGTCCGGCTCGCCAAAGAAGAAGAAGCGCGCTGAGGGACGCCGAGACCGGAATCATCAAAAAAACGTGCGCTCCCGCGAGGGAGCCGGAATACGAAAGGAGCATCCGTATATGTCAACCCCACACAACAGCGCCGCGGCAGGCGATTTCGCAAAGACGGTCCTGATGCCGGGCGACCCGCTGCGCGCCCAGTTCATCGCGGAGAATTTTCTGAAGGACGCACGCCTCGTCAACAACGTGCGCGGGATCCACGGATACACGGGCACCTATGACGGCGTCCCCGTCTCCGTCATGGCGAGCGGCATGGGCATGCCGTCCATGGGGATCTACAGCTACGAGCTGTACTCCATGTACGGCGTGGAGAACATCCTCCGTATCGGCTCCGCCGGGTCGCTGTCCGCCGACGTGAAGCTGCGCGACGTCATCCTCGGCATGGGCGCGTGCACGAACTCGAATTTTGCCGCGCAGTACAAGCTCTCCGGCGTCTTCGCGCCGATCGCGTCCTACGATCTGCTCCGCCTGGCGGTCGACGCCGCGGACGGAGTCGGCGCGCGCTGGCACGTCGGGAACCTGATCTCTTCCGATACTTTCTACTCCGACGACGACGGCGAGAACGCCGGCTGGATGAAGATGGGCGTGCTCGGCATCGAGATGGAAGCGGCGGCGCTCTATATGACGGCGGCGCGCCTGAAAAAGCGCGCGCTGGCGATCTGTACCGTTTCCGACAACCTCGTCACGGGCGAGGCGCTCCCCGCGCTCGATCGGCAGACTACCTTCACGCAGATGATGGAGATCGCTCTGCGCGTCGCGGTGAAATGCAATGGCTGAGAGAGTATTCCTCATCGTTCTCGACTCGTGCGGGATCGGCGCGGAGCCGGACTGCGCCGATTTCGGCGACGTCCCCTCCAACAACACCTTCCGCCATATCTCCGCCTCTCCGGAATTTTCCGCTTCCACCGTCCGCCGCCTCGGCATGGGGCGCATGGACGGCGTCGGCTGGCTCGGCGGACCGACGGGCGGCGGACCGCTCGCGGCCGTTGCCCGGATGCGGGAACGTTCGCGCGGCAAGGATACGACGATCGGTCACTGGGAGATCGCGGGCGTCGTGTCGCCCGCGCCGCTGCCTACGTATCCGGACGGCTTCCCGGCGGAGCTGATCGAAGCCTTTTCCCGTGAAACGGGGCGCGGCGTGCTCTGCAACAAGCCCTACTCCGGCACGGAGGTCATCCGCGACTACGGGCAGCGGCATATCGCCACGGGCGATCTCATCGTCTATACCTCCGCGGACAGCGTCTTTCAGATCGCGGCGCACGAGGACGTCGTCCCCATCGGGCAGCTGTACGAATACTGCCGGATCGCCCGGCGTCTCCTTAAGGGGGAGCACGCGGTCGGCCGCGTGATCGCCCGTCCGTTCGTCGGGGAATACCCGAACTACGTACGCACGGAGCGGCGGCACGACTTTTCGCTCGAGCCGCCGAAGGAGACGCTGCTCGATGCGCTCTGTGCCGCCGGGCGGGACGTGATCGCCGTCGGCAAGATCACGGACGTCTTCGCCGGGCGCGGGATCACCGAGTCCGTCGCCTCGCACAACAACGGCGAGGGAATGGCGCTCACCTCCGGGATCGCGGAGCGCGATTTTCACGGGCTGTGCTTCGTGAATCTCGTCGATTTCGATTCAGCCTACGGCCACCGCAACAACGTGGACGGGTACGCCGCGGCGTTCGCCGCCTTCGACGGTTGGCTGGACGGCTTTCTCAAAAAACTCCGCCCGGACGACGTGCTCATGATCACGGCGGACCACGGCTGCGACCCGGCGGACGCCGGCACCGACCACACGCGGGAATATACGCCGCTGCTCGTGATCGGCGACGGGATCCGCCCCGTGGATCTCGGAACGAGACCGTCCTTCTCCGACATCGGCGCGACCGTCGCGGATCTGCTCGGCGTCGCCTGGAAGGGCGACGGCGTATCCATGGCAGAGGAGCTGACGCGCGGGGACGTGTCGGACGACGAACTCCTTGATGCGGCGCGCGCGGCGCGCGCGGCCGCGTACGCGCCGTACTCCGGTCATGCCGTCGGCGCGGCGCTCCTGTCTGAGGACGGCAGGATCTATACGGGCTGCAACGTGGAGAACGCCGCCTACGGCGTGACGGTCTGCGCGGAGAGGTCGGCGGTGACGGCCGCCGTGAGGGACGGAGCGCGCCGCTTCTGTGCGCTCGCCGTCGTCGGCGGCACGGACCGGGAGCGCTTCACGCCTCCCTGCGGGAGCTGCCGCCAGACGCTTTACGAGTTCTGCGATCCCCAGGCGATGCGGATCGTCCTCAGCGACGGAAAAGACAAGCGCGTCTATACGCTCGACGAGCTTTTGCCCGCCGGCTTCGGCGGACTGGCTTTGAAGACCGAATGATCCGGAAAACCGGAAAAGAAAGGAATATCGGTGTGAAAAAAACGTTCCTTATCCTGCTCGCGTTCGTTTTGCTCCTCTCCGCCGTCGGATGCGGAAAAAAGGAACCGTCTCCCGAAGACGGCATGAAAGAGCTCGAGGCGTGCAAAACGCTCGGCGAGGTCCTCGCGCTTTCCGGCGTGGAGGAAAGCCGGTCCTCCAGCGACAACGAGACCTACGTTTATGCTTTCAAGCGCGGCGGGGCGTACTACCGCGTGACGGCCGCCATGACGGAGGAGGCAAACGACGCGCTGCGGGACATCGAATTCTTTGACGAAGAGTACGAGAAGAAATGCAGCGCGATCATCTCCCCGCTCACGATCATCAAGTACGAGAACCTGAGCGAGCGCATCCCCTCCGAGGAAAAGATCAACGCGTGGGTAGGCAGAACGGGCGGCGACATGCTCGACGCGGAGTGGTACTGGTCCTCGTATAATCTCGATACGATGGAATTCACGATGGAATACACGCCGTTCTCCTACTCGGTCACCTTCGACGGGACGATCGAATACGACGAGAACGACGAGAACTTCGACGTCGAGGAGGCGATCCGCAATCTGACGATCAAGTCCATTGAATTCGAAGGCCTCGGCGACGCGACGGAGCCGGAATACGAGAAGGAATTCAAATGATCCTGTCCCGCGATAAGAGCGGGAAACCGCAGTGAAGTGAAAGGAAAAAACCCATGAAAAAAACGATCCTTGTCCTGCTCGCGCTCACGATGCTCCTCACCGCCGCCGGGTGCGGACCGTTCGGCAAGACCTCCTCCGTGACGACCGGCACGAAGGAGATCGAATCCTGCAAGACGATCGGCGACGTCCTCGCGCTCAAGGGAGCGGAGGAAGATCAGCACGGCTACATGAACGACGAGTATTATTACGTCTTTATCCTCAACGAAACGTACTACCGCGTGACGGCGGCGCTGACGGAAGAAGCCTCCGACGCGATGTGGGATCTCGACTACTTCGACGACGAGTACGACGCGAAGTACGACGCGATCATCTCTCCGCTCTCGATCGTCAAATACGAGAACCTGAGCGAGCGCATCCCCTCCCGGGAGAAGCTGAACAAGCTGGTCGGCAAGACGGGCGGCGAGCTCGTCGACGGCGGCTGGTACGCCTATATATACAATTCCGGCTCGGCGATCGTCTGGATGGATTTCGATCCGTTTTCCTATATCGTCACCTTCGACGGGACGATCGAATACGATCCGGACGACGAGACCTTCGATATCGACGAGGCGATCCGCGATCTGAAGGTGAAGTCCGTCGAGTTCGACGAACTCGGCGACGCCACGGATCCGGCGTGGGAAGAAGAATACAAGTGGATCTGGTAAAGCTCGGAGAGAAAGGCGGGATACGTCCGTGCAGATGATCGATCTGATCCGGAAAAAGAAACAGGGCGGGGAGCTGACGGAGGAGGAGATCCGCTGGATGATCCGACGCTACACGGACGGGGAGATCCCGGACGAGCAGATGTCGGCGTTCGCGATGGCGGTGTGCTTTCGTTCCATGACCGCGCGGGAAACGGCGATCCTGACGGACGCCATGGCGCACTCCGGCGACATGGTCGATCTCTCCCGCTTCGGTACGCTTTCTGCGGACAAACACTCGACGGGCGGCGTCGGCGACAAGACGACGCTCATCGTCGCGCCGCTCGCGGCGGCACTCGGCTGCCGCGTGGCGAAGATGTCCGGCCGCGGGCTCGGGCACACGGGCGGCACCGTCGACAAACTCGAGGCGATCCCCGGCTATCGCACGGAGATGTCCTCGGAGGAATTCTTCTCTCAGGTGGAGAGGATCGGCGTCGCCGTCATCGGCCAGAGCGCGGATCTCGCCCCGGCGGACAAGAAGCTGTACGCTTTGCGCGACGTGACCGGCACCGTCGAATCGCTGCCGCTCATCGCCTCGAGCATCATGAGCAAGAAGCTCGCCGCCGGCGCCCGTTCCATCGTGCTCGACGTGACCTTCGGGAGCGGCGCCTTCATGAAGACGGAAGAGGACGCCGTCGCGCTGGCACGGGAGATGATCTCCATCGGACGCGCCTGCGGGCGGCGGATGACGGCGGTCCTCACCGATATGGACGTGCCGCTCGGATACGCCGTCGGCAACGCGCTGGAGGTGACGGAGGCCGTCGCCGTTCTGCGCGGCGGCGGGCCGGACGATCTGCGCGCGGTGAGCCTCGAGCTCGCCTCGCAGATGGCGGCGCTCGCCTTGCCGCTGCCGGAGGAGGAGGCGCGCGCCCGCGCGGACGAAGCGCTCCGCTCCGGCGCGGCGTGGGAGACGTTCCGTCGCTTCGTCCGCGCGCAGGGAGGCGATCTCTCCGTCCTCGACGATCCGGCGCGTTTCGCGCCTGCGTCCGTCGTCCGCACGGTGACGGCGCCGCAGAGCGGCGTCATCGGGCACATGAACACGCAGGCGGTCGGCGAGGCGGCGTGCCTGCTCGGCGCGGGACGCGAGCGCAAGGAGGACGGGATCGATCCGTCCGCCGGGATCGTGCTTGCCGCCAAGACGGGAGACGAAGTCCGGGAGGGCGAGGCCCTCGCGCGGCTCTATACCTCCTCACAGGAGCGGGCGGATGCGGCGGAGGAGAGATTCCTTTCCTCGATCGAATGGTCGACGGAGGCGCCGGCGCCGAGACCGCTCGTCGCGCGGATCCTCCACTGAGAAAAACGAAGAAAAGCAGACGGCTCGATCCGTCTGCTTTTTGCGTTCGGCGGAGCGCATCCCTGACGAGGCGGGGAAGGATGCCGCGCCGTATTTCCGGCGGTTTTTTCCGCCGCTCTTGACTTGCCCGCGCCGCTATTGTAGAATAGGAGCGGGACTTCTTTTACTCACCGCGCCGTCGGCGGGGAGACCCCGCCGGATCATACAGGAAAAGGAGACGGGACAAATGGACGATATCCTTATCACCGTGCCCATGTGGGGCAACGACCGCGCCATCACGAAGGAGCAGTTCATTATGCTCCGCGACGCCGATATCGACGCCGTCATGGCGGTGGGGCACGACAATTCCGCGGCGCAGACGGAACGCATGCTGGAGACGGCGCAAAGCCTGTGGGATCCCGCCCGCGAGCGCAATCTGAAAGTGTTCGTGCACAGCTACAACTACGGTATCACGCCCGCTTCCTCCGACGCGGAGGTGATCGCGCACGCCGAGGCGTTTCGCGGCAGGCTTGCTTTCATGGGGTATCATCTGGAGGACGAGCCGTACGACCCCTTGCCCTACGCCCGCCTGGAAAGACTGCTCCGGGAGCATGATCCGGCCGGCATCGCCGACGTCAATTTCTTTCCCGCCTCCGTATACGGCAGCTATGAAGAGCACTACGCCCGCATGTCCGGCTACGTCCGGGCGGTGGGGGACAAGAAGTCGTATCTCTCCTTTGACAACTACCCCTTCGGCGGCGAGGAGGGCTCGGTGAGCGAGGAGGCGCTCTTCGGCAATTTCGAGAACGTCCGCCGGGCCGGACTGGACAACGACATCCCCACCGCCTTCTATCTTCAGGCAGTAGGCGCCGGGGACGGCGGCTTCCGTCGGCCGGACGAGGGCGTGCTGCGTTACCATATCGCGTCCGCTCTGAGCTACGGCTTCAAGTGGATCAAGTACTTCTCCTGGTTCGTGCCCGGTGCGGCCGGCACGGGGGAGTCGGATCAGTTCAAGGACGCCATAATGGATCACGAGGATCAAAAGACCGCGCTCTACGACGCGGCCGCTGCCCTCAACCGCGAAGTACACAACGTGGGCCGCCTCCTTGCGGCGCTTACCTCAAAGGAGGTGTACCACAGCGGAGAGAGGAGCACGTCGCCGTTCTATGCCCGCCTTCCCGGAGACTTTTTCGTACAGCCGGCAGGGGACGCGTACGCCATCGTCTCCCTCTTTGAGCACAGGGAGAGCGGCGAGCGGTATCTCATGATCGTCAACAAGGACTTCGAGCGGTCGGCGACCCTGTCTTTCCGTCTGCACGGCGTGGGTTCCCCGATCGAGATCGACAAGACCGTGCGCGGCGGCACGCTGGTCCCCGACTGGAAGGACGGCGTCCTGACCCGCGCCTTCAAGCCCGGCGAGTTCGCTCTCTGCCGTCTGGCATAGAAGCCGGTACAGAAGGAGATCCGCCCGTTTCCCGCCCTGCGGTTTTCCTTGACAAGGCGGGGAATGCCTGATATAATATATTCGAACCAAATAACGCGCAGCTCCCGTTCGGGGGCTCCAAAAGGAGATGTTGTTCATTATGAAAACCGTTTGCTTCGGAGAGATCATGCTCCGCCTCGCGCCCGAGGGATACCTTCGCTTCGTACAGGCGGACACCTTCGAGGTCGTGTACGGCGGCGGTGAGGCGAACGTCGCCGTGTCGCTCGCCAATTACGGCTTCGACAGCGCGTACGTAACGAAGCTGCCGGACAACCTGATCGGTCAGAGCGCGCTCAACGCGCTGCGCCGCTTCGGCGTCGACACGACGAAGATCGTGCGCGGCGGTCCGCGCCTCGGCATCTATTACTGCGAGAAGGGCGCGTCGCAGCGCCCGTCGAAGGTCATCTACGACCGCGCCGGATCCTCCATCGCGCTCGCGAAGCGGGAGGATTTCGACTGGGACGCGATCCTCGACGGCGCCGACTGG
>JAEEGL012019372.1_pt1 | contig 22775 bp, 14 predicted proteins | sample 9134231 | NCBI WGS metagenome assembly JAEEGL01 (sample SAMN16246548, study PRJNA631951) | gut metagenome | biome: gut microbiome; feature: rumen; material: fiber-attached | host: Bos | place: Iran: Karaj | collected 2018-10 | reverse complement strand
GTCTGTTTTTCCTATAAGCAGTATTTTCTTCATTTTGTAAGCTCCTCGGTCATCTTGTTTATCAGTTCCGATGCCGCGTTCTCGTCAAAAGCGAGTACGGCTGTTTTCAGTTCGTTTATCATATTCTGTATATTTTCGCTGTACGAATGGTTTTCTGTAAGCTTTATCGTGTCGTCCGCAGCCTCGATATCCATATTCCTCATATACGAGCGCAGAGCTTCAAGAAGCTCCGGAAGCTTAGCGGTGCCGTCCGGTCTCTCCGACGCGGCGGCTTTTGGGGCTTGCTGCTTATATGCCGCGTCAAGCTTTGTGTATATCTGTTCCCATTCGTTGACGAACGGCTCATGAAGCTCGCGTATCCCTGTGAGGTCGTTGTCATTCGCCAGCAGTTCAAGCGCGCGTGCCATTTCGGAAAGAGCTATAAGCCCGATAGTTGCGGAGCCGCTTTTCATCGAATGTACTCCGATACGGTAAGCGGAGATGTCAACGCCAGCGACCGCAGTTTCATAAGCTTCTTTCAGCTTCTGCAGCTTTATCGGCATAAGTTCATAGAACCGCTTTACGGTCAGCGCGAGTATTTCTTCATCTGCAATGTTTCTTCTCGCGGCAGTCATATCAAGTCCGGCTATGTCGGGGATAAACGGTGCTCCGGGCGTTACGGCGCGGGTATTATTCTTCGGTGTGTCCCGGACAGGGCGTACAGTCTCGGTATCGGAATTATCCGACGGGATAACGGCGTTATGACCCGCGCGTTCGCTCATCTTATATTCGGGGTCGTCGTCTATCATCGCGATCATTATATCCGTTATGACAGGGTCGAACTGCGAGCCCTTGCAGCGGATCATCTCCGCGCGCACTGCCGACTGTTCCCGGACATTGGAATACGAGCGGTTCGAGGTCATTGCGTCATAGCAGTCAGCTATACATATTATGCGGGCTTCCTCGGGGATATTCTCACCGCAGAGACCGTCGGGGTATCCGCGCCCGTCGTATCTTTCGTGGTGCCAGCGAGCGCCCGTGGCAAGTCCGGGTATCTCGGTGATGATCTTTAATATTCTGTGTCCTATCTCGGTGTGCTTCTTTATCTGCGTGTACTCATCGTCGTCGAGTCTCGATGTCTTGTTTATTATCGCCTCGCTCACGCCTATCTTGCCTACATCGTGCAGCAGACCCATAGCGTAGATATCGTCCTGCTCCTGCTGTGTCTTTCCCATACGGCGGGCTATCTCGGCGGAATATGCCGCAACTCTCTGCGAATGACCGTTTGTATAATGATCTTTTGCGTCAACAGCCTGTGCGAGCGCAAGCATCACCTGTATCGAAAGGTTGGCGGAGCGCTTTGTCTGAACTGCCACTTCGCTGCTGAGAAAATGCTGGAGCCTGTCAAGCTCGATTATCCTGCGGACTCTCTCAACTATTACCTGTGAGGCGAGCGGCTTGCGGACGAAATCCGAAGCTCCCGCACGAAGACACCGTATCTCCGCATCTCTGCCTTCGTCGCCGGTGAGGAATATCACAGGTATTGAGGAAAACTCGCGGTAATGTCTTATGCGGGCGAGGGTATCGAATCCGTCCATGTCCGGCATATTCATATCGAGCATTATAAGTGACGGTTTTACTGATGCAAGCTTTTCGAGCGCTTCGTTACCGCTCAGAGCCGTTTCCGTGCGGTATATTTTCCCGAGCATAGCCGCGACGCTCTCGCATATCAATTCGTCGTCGTCAACCACCAGAACGAGGGGAGTGCTTTCGGGGCCGGATACGGGAGCAGGGAACAGTGTACGCTGTTTTCTTGCCTGGGTATCGTCACAATCGGCAGCCTTGTCGAGTGAACCGTCGATGACATCTGTTACTTTTTCGGCAGCCGCGGTAATTTTCTGCGCGTAGTTCTTCATCACGGGATCCTCCGACTCCGCGACGAGCCTGCCGTAGCTGAGTATCGCGTCTATCGGCGCTTTGATCTCGTGCAGAAGACCCGAGAACTGTGTGTTTTCATCGTTTATGTTCATTCAGATGTTCCCCTCTTTACTTCAGAATTTCGGGTATAAGCTCGTGGTCGTAGTTGAGAGCGGCTTTTTTCAGCTTCTTCACGCGCTCGGCTTCATCATCGGGTATGCTGTGGCTGTCAAGGCTTTTTATCACATACTCGACACTGTCATAATCAAGCGCCTCGGAAAATTCAAGTATCGCATTGTACGCTTCTTTCAGCTTTTCGCGGGAGATAGGCGGCTTGTCCGTAACGGTGCCGGGCTGTCCGAGCGGTGCCAGCGCTTCCGTAAGTCTGCGGTAGTCTGACAGCAGTTTATCAACATTCTTCTCTAAGACTTCAACATTGTTATTGTTTCCGGCTTTTTCGAGCATTTCGGCGAATGCACCGAGCTCTTCCGCACCTATTATCCTCGACGTGCTTTTAAGGGCGTGTATCTTTACCGTAAGGCTTCGTGTGTCGTTTTCACGGCGATAGCGCTCAATGTCCGCAATATTGTTTTCGGCTGTGTCGAGGAAAGTACGTACAGCGTCTATATACGCTCTTGCATTCCCGCAGTGTTTAAGTCCGGACGAAACAACTATACCGTCCGTTTCGAGCAGCAGCTCCGGTATTTCCACCTTGTCTTCGTCAGTATCCGTGTCGTCTGCAGACTGTATCTTTTCCTTCGGCAGATAAGACAGTATCGTGTTTTCAAGGCTGTCGGGGTCGATAGGCTTTGTGAGATAGTCATCAAATCCCGCAGCGATGTATGTCTCCTTCATTCCCGAAACAGCGTTCGCGGTAAGGCATATCATGGGGGTGTCGATGTTGGGGTTGCCGCTCATCGACCGCATCTCTCTGAGCGCTTCGATACCGTCCTTATAAGGCATCATGTGATCAAGGAATATGATGTCGTATTTTTTGTGCGCGGCGAGTTCTATACACTCGTCGGCACTGTCCGCGGTGTCTATCCTTATCTTTGTGCGTTTGAGCAGATTCCTGAACACTATGAGGTTTACCGGTGTATCATCGACGACGAGAACGTCTGCCTCCGGAGCGGTAAACTTTTCGCGGTATTTCTGTATTCCCGCGATGGAGCGCCTGAACGCTTTCTCATAGTCGCCTACCGGCTCATAGCTTATTACGGTCTGTTTCAGCGAAAAGCTGAATACAGAGCCTTTTCCGAATTCGCTCCTTACTTTCAGCGAGCTTCCCATAAGCCTGAGCAGGCTGTCTGTTATGGTGATGCCGAGTCCGGTGCCTTCGATGTTCCTGTTGTTTGCTTCGTCGATGCGTTCAAATGCCGCGAACAGCTTTTCTATATCCTCTTCCTTTATGCCGACACCCGTATCCTCGACACTTATATTCAGCATTATATGGTCGGGTTCGTTTTCAATCGTGTCATATCCCACAGAAAATGTGACGGTTCCCTCTTTGGTGTACTTGACAGCGTTTGTCAGGATGTTTGTCACCGCCTGCCTGATCCTTATCTCGTCTCCGCGAAGATGATCCGGCATACTGCTGTCGATATTCAGCACAAGGCCGAGTCCTTTTTCGCCTGCTTTTGTCTCAAGCATGGTCACAAGGTCATTCAGCACAGACGACAGCTCATAATCCACGGGGATTATGTCGAGCTTTCCCGCCTCTATCTTGGAAAAATCCAGGATATCGTTTATAAGCCCGAGGAGCATAATGCCCGAAGCCCGGATATGACCGGAATAAACGAGTATATCCTCGTTGTCGCACTCGCGCAGCACCATTTCATTCATGCTCAGTATAGAATTCATCGGCGTGCGTATGTCGTGCGACATAGTGGAAAGGAAGTAGGTCTTGGCTCTGTTCGCGTCTTTGGCATCCTGCGCTACGCGCGCAAGCTCGCGGTTCTTTTCTTCAAGGGCTATCCTTGCTCTTTCCCTGTCAGCTGCCTGATTCTTGGAGCGTACTGAATCGCGCACCAGGAACGTGATTATAACGGCGATCACGGCAAACAGTATGACCGTGAAAAGCAGTATATTGTCCAGTATCACATCGACAAATGTATATGAGTAGAGTCCGCCGATGTATTTGTTGGCTATGTTCTGCGCAAATTCGCCGCCTATGACGTTAATCCCCCGGTTGAGTAGCTTCAGGAGCCCGTCATTTCCTATCCTGACGCCGAAGCAGCGGTCGTCAGTGCGTGCCAGCAGCTTCATCGAAAGACTGTGATAAGCGTTGTTCCGCAGTATTTCATGCGCACTGAGCCCGTTCAGAGTCGTGCAGTCTGCCTTGCCGTCAATAACTGCCGAAAGACAGGCCTCGATGGACGGATAGAACTCGATCTCGGCATTGCCGAAATGTGACATTATGTAATAATACTGCATACGGTTATTTTCATTTACCGCAAATCTGAACCTGTCACCTTCGGGATATCGGTCCTTGTATATAAGTTCGGTTGTTGACGACAGGACCGCGTTGCTCTGATATATACCGCCCATTTCCGAATAGTAGAGCCCGCCTCCCACAGGAAAAGCGGCATCTGTCCGGTTTTCGGTCATACTCGTTACCATATCGTCATAGCTGTCAAAGCCGGTGTACTGCACCTCTATGTCGCCAATACCGAGGCCGGAGAGGATCGCAGGGATTATGTCCCTGACCATGCCGGTCACATTTCCTTCGGCGTCTGTGTCGCTGTACGGAAGATAGTGGTTAAGGTAGCCTATCCGGAGTGTGTCATGTGCGGCAAGCCATTCCTTTTCCGCGGACGAGAAAGCTCTGCTCGAAACGCTTACGGAGTAATATTTCGCACGAAGAGAATTGATAAAATTGGGTTCGTCTGCGAGCAGTTCCGCCTGTGCGGCATTCAGTTCTTCAAGAAGCCCGGGTTTGCTGCGGCTTACACAGAGATAATAGTCCGATGCCCCGAAGGAACATACCACTTCGGTGTTGTCGCGTCCCGAAGTCCCGTCGCCTTCTGCCGCAATCACATTCACCGCTCCTGCACCGAAAGCCTCTACCAGTGTGTCGTAGCTCGGAAAAGTGATAAGTTCGGCATTTATACCGCGTTCGTCAAGATATGCCGAAGCCGCGACAGCTACCGCGCTGTCGAGAGCGCCGATCTTCTTGCCGTTCAGGGTGCCTGGAACTGCGGTTATATCCGTATCCGAGGAATGTTTGACAAAACTGTACACCTCGTTCCCCATAGGAGTGTCCGGATAACCTATGATCCCTGTGCGGATCTCTGTTTTTGCAAGACCCGCAAGCATATCTATCTTTCCGTCGAGCAGCATATCATACAGCCCGTTGAAATCTCCGTATACATATTCATATCGCCAGCCCGTGTATTCGGATATCTTCCTGTAATATTCGTAGGCATAGCCGGTTTTGACAAGACCTTCTCCCGCGCCCTCCTGGAATACTTCATTCTCATAGTATCCGACTTTTACGGTCTCGGGTTCCGGCTGAGCAAAGACCCGCACGGACATACCTGCCGCAGCGGCAAGAAGAAGGCAGAGAACAGTAAATATATATATCGTTTTGTTTATGGCATTGAATCTTCTGGTTCCTGATGGGCTCATAACGTGACCTCGCTCCCCGATGCCTGTATTCAGACGCGATTGTCGCTGTTTATCCTGTTTCGTACTATATTATATCACAAATCGACAAAATACACAAGACAAAAATATCCGATTTTTTATTGTTGCTGCTGAAAGCCGGCGGATAATAACTATCGCATCACCCGAAAAATGCGTGTCTGTACGGTAAAACATTCCCGCGGCTGACAAAAGAAAAGGCGGGTCACAGTGTGACCCGTCGGTTTGGTTATATATTCTGAAATGTAATGTGTGATCCTGTCAGCGGCTCAGCGCCCGGATCTCATGAATTCAAGGTTCTTTTCGATAAGCCCGCAGCGCTGCTTTACGCAGTCAACGCTTCTCAGCGGGTCGGAAGGCGTATTGAAAGCGAAATCCGTCAGTCTGTCAACAGTCGTGGAAGCGACATGAAGTCTCGTATCCGACGAGGCGTAATAGATGTAGATCTCGTTGTTTTCGTTCACGACTGCACCGTTTGTGAATACCACGTTGGAGACATCGCCGACTCTTTCCGCGCCGTGGGGAGCCATAAACAGCCCGGAAGGCTCCGCAATGAGCTTTGAGGGGTCGTTCAGATCGGTTACGAACACATACAGCACATAGCGCAGACCTGCGGCTGTATTCCTTACACCGTGAGCGATATGTATCCAGCCCTTCGGGGTCTTTATCGGCACTGCGCCGGCACCGTTCTTCACCTCGGTAATAGTGTGGTAGCGGCGGGGAGAGATCACCTTTTCCTCAGTGCATATCACCGGGTCTTCGATGTTTCCGACAAGCCCGATGCAGACTCCGCCGCCGGAGCCTGTGCTGATGAAATCGTCCTGCGGGCGTGTATAGAATGCGTACTTTCCGTCAACGAACTCCGGGTGTAGCACTACATTGCGCTGCTGCGGGGACTTTGATCTCAGGTTCGGAAGGCGCTCCCATGTTTCAAGATCCCTGGTGCGTACAATACCTGCCTGTGCGTTGGCAGCGGAAAGATCGGACGAGGAAGTGTCCTTGCTCTCGGAGCAGAACACGCCGTAGATCCAGCCGTCTTCGTGCTTTGTAAGACGCATATCATATACGTTGGTCTCTTCGGGGCAGGTGTCGGGAAGCCTTACCGGGTAGTCCCGGAAGCGGAATCCGTCAATGGGGCTGTCGCTTTCCGCCACAGCGAAGAAGGACTTCCTGTCGTTACCTTCGACGCGCGCAACGAGATAGTATTTTCCGTTCATATAAAGCGCGCCGCTGTTGAGCACCGCGTTTATCCCCAACCGTTCCATGAAGTACGGGTTGGTTTCCGGATTCATATCGTATCTCCAGAAAAGCGGGGTGTGCGCCGCAGTGAGAACAGGGTTCACATATCTCTGGTAAATGCCGTTGTACGCGTCAGTCGCGCGGTTTTTGCGGTTTATGAGTTCCTCATACTTTGCGGTTTCTCTTTTCAGGTTTTCCTCAAATTCTTTGTTCATTGGTTTATTCCTTTCTTTTGTCTGTGTATGTCGGTATAATGGCAGGTGCCTCCCGCCGGTAAGCAGGAGGCATCTGCGCATGGTACATTATGAAAAGGAGACGGAGATCACTCTTTTACAGAACCTGCTACAAGGTTTGAATAGATGAATTTCTGGAGTGTGATGAAGATTATCAGCGAGGGTATCATACAGATGATTATACCGGCGAAGATTATCTCCCACTTTGCTCCATAAGGGCCGATAAAGCGGTACAGCGCCGTGGATACAACGCCGAGTTCCTTTGACGGCATATAGAGGTTCGCAGTATAGAAGTCGTTGTATATCCCGACGAACTTGATGACCAGCACTGTGGCGATGGCAGGGCGCAGCATCGGGAGGATTATGCTCCGGTAGATGCGGAAGTAAGTCGCGCCGTCAAGGAAAGCACTCTCGTCCAGCGATACGGAGATGTTGTCGAGGAACTGCATGAAAATGTATATCGAGATGATGTCTGTTCCGATGTAGAGTATGCAGGGCGCCCAGATCGAGTTGTACAGTCCAAGTGAATTGATGACCTGGAATACCGTTACCTGCATGGAGATGTTCGGCAGGAGCGCCGCCACAAGGAATACCATTTTGACTGCCCGGGTGAACAGCGAGTTGAAACGCTGGAGCACGAACGCTGTCATGGTACCGGTAATGATAGTTCCGGCACAGGAAATGACAAGTATTATCGCGGTGTTGAGCAGACCGCGGAGTACGTCGCCGTCGATGAAGGCAGTCACGAAGTTGTTCCACTGGGGCTCGGCGGGAAATGCGAAAACATTGGTGGTTATGTACTCGTCATGGGTCTTGAACGCGCCCAGCAGTACGACCAGCAGCGGCAGTATGACCAGCAGACAGCCGACGATGAGTACAAGGTATTTCAGTATGATGAATAAAGCGCGAACAGGCTTAGGGGTCTCTCTGAACTTGTATGTCTGATGATTTCTGCGGAATTCAGCGAGTGCATCGGTACCGGTGAGTTCTGCCGCGGATTCCGGAGTCTTGTTCTCTTCCATGCTATTTGTCCTCCCTGAATATCGCTTTCTGTATTGCGGTAACTACCAGTATTATCGCCAGCAGCACTATCGCCATCGCCGAGGCCAGGCCGACGTGCTGATATGTAAATGCCGTATCTATCGTGCGTATTACGAACGTACTTGTTCCGAATCGTCCGCCTGTTATGATGTAAGGGATCTCGAATACGGAGATGGAGCCCTTTATCGCGAGTATGAGCTGCAGTGCGATTATCGGACGTATGCCGGGGAAGATGATGTAGCGGAAACGCTGCCACGAATTCGCACCGTCGAGATCGGCTGCTTCATAGATGTCGGGGGAGATGGACTGGATAGCGCCGATGTACATTATAATATCGAAACCTATGTAGCGCCATACTGACGCGAACACAAGGCACCAGTTGACTATGTCGGGGTTGGAGAGCCACTTTACCGGGTCTGCACCGAACAGCATCATTATGCTGTTGAGCGTACCTTCGGTGTTTGTTATGCCGTCGCCCTTCTGGAAGAAGCGGCGGAAGATCAGTGATACCGCGACGCCGTTCATCATATAGGGGAAGAAGATGATGCCCTTGAAAAGATTGGAGAATCTGATCTTTGTGCAGAGTATGGTCGCTATCAGCAGGGCTACAGCCTGCTGAACGAAAGAACCGGCGAAATAGTACAGCGAGTTTATGAATGTCTCAAAGTAGGACGAGTCGGAGAACAGAGTCTTGTAATTCTCAAGCCCTACCCACTTCACGTTGGCGCCGAACTGATCGCGTTCCTGGAAACTGAATATGCCCATATTCACCGCGGGAATGACGGTGAACAGTATCATCAGTATTATCGGTATGAGCAGAAATACTATCGTTGTGGTGTATTTCTGTCCGGTGTAGCCGTGTAGCCATTCGCTCACGCTTTTTTTCTTTTTTGTTTTTGCTCCGGCGGTCGCTGCCATAATTTCCTTTCCTTTCGTTTCATTGATGCTGCGGACATTCTGAAAAAGCGGCGGGGAAGAGGGAAGATGAGGAGGAACCCGCTTCTTCAGAATATCCGCGGTCCCCGGGATGAACCCGGGAACCGTGGATGTGGAAATGAGAGGTGTATGAAGAAAATGATGTGTCGTTTTTAGCCTGCGAGGTAAGCGGCAAGATCTGCGTTCGCGTCTCTTGTTTCTGCCCACTTCTTGTTGTTTGCGTCGTAGATAGCTTCAACAGCGCTGAAATCCTTGCCCTGGATAGCTGCTTCCGCGATCTGGATCTTGAAGTTTGCAGCGTCGCCTGCCCATGTACCTACCTGAGAATCGGAGTTGATAGCGTCGAATACGCCTACGAGACCCTCGGGAGCGGCATCTGCAACGAAGAGCTCGCAGTTCTGGAATGCTTCGAGGTAGTCAGGCATCTTGCTGCCCTTGAGTGTTCCGATGCTGCCTTCTGCTTCAGCGTCGCCGGATTCTTCGATGTACCATGTGATGTACTTCTTGCCGAGTTCCTTGATAGCGTCGGAGCTGTTCTTGTTGATACCGAAGCAGTAGTCGGGAGCGGACTGAGCGTACTGCTTGCCGTTGATGGAGAACGGAGCGGGCATATAACCGATATCATCGGGGTTCGGGCCTGCTTCCGCAAACTGCGATACAGCCCATGAGCCCATTACCATTGTGCCGATCTTGCCGTTGTTGATAGCGCCCTTGCAGCCTTCCCAGTCTGTGGTGGCAGGGTCTTCCTCGATGAGTGTCGGATCGCTGAATACATCGTACATCAGCTTGTAAACATTGTAGTAAGCGCCGCCGGGAGTGAAGATATCCTCCTTGTTGATGAGAAGGTCATTTTCATAGGACGGAGAACCGGAAGCGGAGAGTACCAGCGCAGCCCACTGAACGAGAGTCCAGTCTGCGGCAGCGAAGTTGGTGTAGTAGGGGATAGCGTCCGTATTGTCACGGATGAGCTTGAGGTCGGCGATGAATTCCTCGGGAGTTGTCGGGAGAGTTGTAACGCCCGCGTCTGCCCATACCTTCTTGTTGTAGCAGATACCGCCGGATACGTTGCCGCGGTGAGCTATGCCGTAAACTGTGCCGTCGAACATCTTCGCGTCTGCCCAGTTGTACTTTTCCTTGTATTCGTCGTAAGAACCGAGGGGTTCAAAGAAGTTCGCGAGGTCGGAGAGCTTGACTGTGTCCGGAATAAAGAGGACGTCGCCGTAATCGGTGGTGTTCATCATCGTGGATACGTCGCTCACATAGTCGGTGTAGCCCTGATACTTTACTGTGCAGTTGTTGGCTTCTTCGAAGGGCTTTGTGATCTCTGCGAGATGACCGTCCTGAACACGGTCCGTGCGGCAGGTAAGAACGGTAAGCGTGAGCTTTTCGCCGCTGTTGTCCGCAGCGGGAGCAGCCTCGGTGTCGGCAGCCTTGGTATCGGCAGCCTCGGTCGCTGCCGCGTCAGTTTTGGGAGCTTCAGTGTTTGCGGCAGTGGTTGTAGTGGCCGGTGTGCTTGTGCCGCAGCTTGCTATCGAGAGCAGAAGAGCGGAGGTCACGGCAGCGGACATGATCTTTTTCAGTTTCATATTGCTTTTCCTTTCGCATCTGGTTTGTTAGTTTTGATTTAAGCAATTGTTTGCGTTCGTTGCTTAACTCTGCTTAAAATTATAAACCAAAAATTCATCATAGTCAATATAAATATCGGCATAAAGTTCAAATAACTTGAATGTTTGTTACAAATAAACAATACAGTTATTCGCGTTTGTGAAATGTGCAGTTTATGGATGCGCTAATAACCTTAATAACTTAAATTACCTAAAAGATGAAAATTAGCTAAATTACTTAATAACTTTTCGCCCGAGAGGCGAGGTTGATGCAATTTATACAAAACCATTTGTGCAAAACTGACAAGCTGTATTTCGACGCAAAAAACAAAGCCTCCTGCCGGCAGAATCGCCGTACAGGAGGTTGGTTCCTTAATTATCGTATCAGGTAAGCGGAAGCACCCCGGTGTCAGTTTCCGGTGCGCCCGAGAGCCTGCCGCAGTGTGCGGCGGACAGCGCCTTTTCCGGACAGCATATCCGTAAAGAAACCGATGATCTTATCGGAAAGCCCCGCGGCAGCAAGGTCGGTGCCGAAAAGCCCGGAGTTCCGCAGGATCTGTGTGATATCCTGCTTTTCCGCAGCGGTAAGCGCCCCCGCTCCGAACATCCCGGGGCTTATATGCCGGCGCATCTCATCGAGCATCGGGTCTGGGCTGAGTTCCATGATTTCACCGTTGTCGTCAATACCCGTAAGATATCGCAGCCATGCCGCGATGACGCACGGGATCAGATCAAGTTCTCCGGCTTTTCCCTTTGCGGCATAGGCTTTTATCGTTTCACCGAAGCGCACGGAAAGTTTTTTGCTGGTGTCGGTGGCTATTCTCTGCGGAGTATCGGGAAGGTTCGCGTTGGGAAGCCTTTCGGTGAGCACTTCTTTCAGGAAATCTTCCGGCCGTATGATACCGGGGTCAGCCGCGACAGGCAGTCCTTCCGAATATCCCAGTTCAAATACGAGCTCTTTCAGATCGGGGTCATTCATCTCGTCGGATATCTTCGTGAAGCCCAGCAGGCAGCCGAATACCGCGAGTGCGGTATGCAGCGGATTGAGGCAGGTCATAACTTTCATCTTCTCCGCGTTCTCAACTGTCTGCCGGTCTGTCAGACATACACCGGCCTTATCCAGCGGTGGCCGGCCGTTGGGGAAGTCATCCTCGATGACCAGATACTGCGGCATCTCGGCATTGACGTAAGGCGCGATGTATGTGCCGCGGCTCGTGACTGCCGGCTGCATACCTTCTATCCCCATTCCGGCGAGTTCTTCGGCTATTACGGGGTCGGGACGGGGCGTTATCTTATCGATCATGCTCCACGGGAATGAGACTTTGCTGCTGTCGCTCACATAATCGCAGAATTCCTTCTCCGCAAGACCGCTGCCGCACCAGCCCCGCACGGTCAGTAATATGCCTTCCCGGAGCCTGTCGCCGTTCCGGCTGCAATTGTCCATGCTGACGAGGGCAACAGGCGCCGCACCTGCTCTGAAACGCTCAAGCAGCAGCAGCGAGACCTTTCCGAGGGCAGTGGACAGTTCGCTTTCCGGTCCTTTGCTTATATCCTGTGCCAGGGCAGCGGGTATGTTTCCGTTCATATCAGAGGTAGCGTAACCTTTTTCGGTGATCGTAAAAGATATCATTTTCAGGGAGGGGCAGCGCACTGCTTTTTTCAGCTTTTCCAGCCCGTCACCGACTGCGGCGCAGGCTTTGCCGACGGAACCTATGACGCGCAGGTATCGGCTGCCTTTTGCACGCAGCCCTACCAGCAGAGTAAGGTTGTCATACGGCCTGAATATGGTTTCGATCGGCTCGGTGTGAAAGCAGTCGGCTGCAATGATCCCGCTTTTCATAAGTCCCTGTCTGATAAGATCGTCCGCGATGCAGGCAATGTAACCGCGGAAGATGTTCCCGGCTCCGAAGTGTATCCATTCGGGGGAGGATTCCGTGTTCCGCACGATTTCGCTTATATCATAGTCCGGGAGAATAAACCCCTTGTCCTCCCATTCCTTTCTGTCTTTTGTCAGGCTTCTGACCGTCAGTTCCATGTTATCGCCTTCCTATGCCTTCGCGTTGAGTTTGTCGAGCATATCCCATGCTCCGAGAATATACATAATACCGAGAGCCCGGTCATAAAGCCCGTAGCCGGGACGGCACTTCTCGTTCCAGATGTGTCTGCCGTGATCGGGGCGGATATAACCGTCGAAACCGCAGTCATGATACGCTCTGATAATATCGAGTATGCCGGTGTCTCCGTCGCAGTCGCGGTGCGAAGTCTCGGAGAAATCGCCGTTGTCATAATGCTTTACGTTGCGGATATGCGCGAATGCTATCCTGCCGCAATACTTCCGTACTATATCTGCCACATTGTTCTCCGGATCCGCGCTGAGCGAGCCCGAACACAGCGTCAGGCAGTTACAGGGATCGTCTACCATTGAGAGGAATCTGCCGATCGCTTTTTCGTCCGTCAGAAGCCTCGGCAGTCCGAAAATATCCCATGGCGGGTCATCCGGATGAATGGCCATTTTTATACCGCATTCACGGCAGACGGGCATAAGCGCTTCAAGGAAGTATTTCAGGTTTGCCCAGAGCGTTTCCTTGTCGGTGCTGCGGTACCTCCCGAAGAGTTCCCTCAGATTTGCAAGTCGTTCGGGTTCCCAGCCGGGCATTGTATAGCCCTTTGTCTCTGAAAGGATATATTCCGCCATTTCCGCCGGATCCTGCTTTATTTTGCTTTTTTCGTAATACAGCGCCGTGGAGCCGTCCGGCAGCGGGTGGAACAGATCCGTTCTCGTCCAGTCGAATACGGGCATGAAATTGTAGCAGACGACCTTCACTCCGAACTCCGCGAAATTACGCAGAGTTTTAATATAGTTCTCTATATAGAGGTCCCTGTTTATGCCTGCGGTCTTTATATCGTCGTGGACGTTGACGGACTCGACAACGCTCATGCCGAAGCCGTACTCTGCCAGCTCGTCCCTTACTTTCCGTATCTCGTCCGTTTCCCAGACTTCGCCGGGCTGCTTGTGGTGGAGAGCCCAGACTATTTCGCTCACCCCGGGTATCTGCCTGATATCCGACAGTGAGATCGTATCGTTGCCGCTGCCGTACCAGCGGAATGCCATTTTCATAATACCCCTCCGTTTTTTGTTTCAGTTTTTCAGTACATTCGTCCTTTCGGAATTATCCCGTGATCGTTATGATATAATGATATCATAAAACAGGCCGGATTGCAAGAGTTTTCCTGAAAACCACTGATGTCCGGAAAATTTCCGGTATGTTTCCCGGCCTATTGCAATTTGCCCCGTTATGTGTTAAAATAGTGTTGTATCACTGATATACAGAAACGACTGAAAGCGGGGGGATAAAATGTCCGCAATTGCGATAATCACAGGCGCTACCGGCGGTCTCGGACAGGAGTTCGTGCGCAGTGTGCAGACGGAAAACTTCGATGAGATATGGGCGGTAGCGAGGAATGAGAAGAGGCTGAAAGAGCTACGGGATACGTTCGGCGGGAAGATACGCCCGGTAAAGTGCGATCTGGGCAGCGCCGATGATCTGGCGGAGCTTTTTGCCCTTATAGAGACGGAAAGACCGGATATCCGGCTGCTGATAAACAATGCCGGCATCGGTAAAATGGGCCGCAGCGACGAGTTTTCCGACGATGATATCATAAAGGAGATCGACATAAACTGCAAAGCGGTATGTCTGCTCTGCAAGCATTCGATACCGTTCATGAAGCCCGGCGCGCGCATACTGAACATTTCCTCGGCATCGTCCTTCCAGCCCGTACCCTATATAAATCTCTACGCGGCAAGCAAGGCTTTCGTGCGCTCTTATACCCGTGCGCTGAACGTTGAGCTGAAAAGCAGGGGCATAATCTGCACCGCAGTATGTCCGGGCTGGATAGACACGGATATGCTGGAAAAGGAACATAACGGTAAGCCGGTGAAGTTCCCGGGACTTGTTTCTCCTGAGCGCGTCGCGGCAAAGGCGCTGCGCGATTCCGCGAAGGGCAGGGATATGTCTGTATGCACGCTATTCGTGAAATATGAGCATCTGCTGAGCAAGGCATGGCCGCACAAGTGGCTGATGAAAATATGGATGAACGGGATAAAGGACTATGTATAAGATCGAGAGTGAGCGCGGCGATATTTTCGATGTCAATATGATGATCGTCATGCAGGTGACGGTCTCCGGAAGAGCAGAGGAGCATGAATTGTCCGAAGCGTTCCGCGCTGCTGTCGGCTCGTTTGAGATACTGAACTGCAAGGTCGTCATCGATGAAAGCGGCGACGCGTTCTACGACAAATGCACCGGGCATGAGAACAGCATTACATTCCGGGACTTTGATCTCGGGGAACTGGTCAGGGAGCAGGAACGCAGGCGTTTCCGGCTCGAGGACGGCGAATTCCTGCGGTGCTTCGTGTCGTTCACCGGTACGGATGAGATGAAGATCGGGTTCTGTATGCACCACCTCGGCGGCGACGGCAAGTCGCTGTGCTATTTTATCGAGGCATTTCTGAAATGTCTGAACGGTGAAGATTGCGAGTACCGCCGGATGATCCTGCTGAACAGTGAAACTCTGCCGCAGGAGCCGAAACTGCCGTTCTGGGCTTCATGGCTGATAAAGAGCTATAACAGAAAGTGGCGGAAGGAACGCAGGGTATTCGGCTTTGATGATATGCAAGCTGCTTACGAAACATTCTGGCAGAATCACAGCACTTCGGTCAGGAACGAGGTGACGCCCGCTGCTGCGCTCCGCGGCAGACTTGACGAGTGCAGAGCCGCGCATATCGGCTTCACATCATACACTATCGCGGAAATGATAAAGGATATGCCGGGGGAGCAGGACATCGGGCTCGCAGTGGACGGCAGGCTTGACGGCAACCGGACAATGAGCAATCAGGCTACCGGGATCTCCGTAAAGCACAGGTATGACCGGCGGAAAACCCTTGTCCGGAATGCCGCGGAGATCGACGGGAATATGAAGAAAAAGCTGCGGAATATCGGCTACAAATACTTTGTGCTGCGCTTTATGAGCAGTTTTGACCCGACGCTCACCGATGCTGTGGATCTTGAAGCTGCGGGTTATTTCCACAGCACGGTTTCCGCGAAGCTGGCGGAGCTTCTGGGCTACGGGCAGAAAAAGAAGGATATCAGCATAACGAATCTTACTCGGCTGGATATTCCTGCGGAATACGGAAAATTCAGGCTCACAGACCTGATATTCGTACCGCCGGTGGTGTCTTACGGAAAGAATATCATAGGTATGGTGACCGTGGGCGATCACCTGAACACAACGTATCACAGCTACCGCTGAGATGCGGCAGTTTCACGGGCCGCGCAAACTCATACAGCCCGTTTTCCGGGTCTTGACTTGCAGCGGAAAAGATGCTATAATATATCTGTTATGGGTCCGCCCGTATGAAGGGCAGTGGGAAAAGGTAAATATACTGCAGGGAAGCTTTGAACAGGATTTTCGTGGAGCGGCAGGACGCTGCCCGGGAACGGAAACTTGTAAGGAGGGACTTTTTTATGAAGAAGAGAAGATTGCTGGGCGTATTGCTGGCAGGCATCATGGCATTTACGGGAATACCGGCTGTAAGCGGATCGCTGAATGTCGATGCGAGCGCGGCTTCTTCCGCAACGACATCAGCCAAGACAGCGAAACTTGCGGCTCCGAAGAATTTCAAGGCCACTGTCTCAGGGACGACGGTAAAGCTGACGTGGAAAAAGGTGACAGGTGCGGACGCGTACAGGGTATATAAGCTCAACAGCGAGACCGGGAAGTATGAGACACTGAAGAATGTAGCCAAGACGAGCATCACGATAAAGGGACTCAAGGAAGGTACATATAAGTTCAGAGTTGCGGCTCTCGTAAAGAACGGTACCAAATACACCGCGCAGACAAAGACCTCTGCGGCGGCGGTCAAGATAAAGGCAGCTTCAACAACGGCAAAAACGACCGCTTCTCTGCCGATCACTTTCCCGGCTTTCGGTACCTCCAAGGACGAGGCTATAAAGAAGATGGCGCTGACCGACGGAGTGGATGTGGGCAAGCTCAAGGATGATGTCTATGCTTACGGTGGAATCAAGAAGATAAACGGCATTGACAGCATGGTGCTCATGTATTTCAACGGAAACGGCAAGTTCTTCTACGGCGCTGTGGAGGTCAAGAAGGAAGCGATAAAGTTCTCGAAGATGTATTCGGATATCAAGACACTTAAAGGCATGCCCGACGTCAATGTGGAATCCAAGGGCGTCGAAATGCATGAATGGGTGGATACCAAGAATGAGGTTCTTTATGCTATGCTTGGATACGATGGTTCCGGCAGTACGCTGTATCTGGCAATGAGTGCCAAGTATGCGCCTTCAAGCATCAGCCTCTCGGACGGTTCGAACTACGCCGATCTCTTCAATATTCTGGATCAGTAATATACGTTATTCTGGCAGCCGTTCCCCGGTATGATCCGTCTCCGGGGAACGTTTTTTTATACACTTTTGTATCTTGTCTGATATAAAGAATGGCTAATATATATAATCGCTTCAAGATGTTATTTATGCATAATGCCTAAATATACATACCGTATTTTCCTCACTATACCTATTGATTTGAAATGTATTTTTTGATATAATTAGAACGAATAACGGTTAAGGCATAACTGCGCACAAGCTTCCCGCAAGCGGGCTGCGCGCGGTACACTGTATAACGTGAATGAAAGGAAAAGCTGAAATGAGCAGGTATGATATTTCTGTCGTTACCCCCTATCATAACGTCAATAATAAGATGTTCGACGGGTGCGTTGAGAGCATGAAGTCACAGACTATCGGTTTTGACCGCATAGAGTGGGTCATAGTGCTGCATAACTGTGACGCGGAGCACATCGCGTATACGCGTGAGAAGCTCGGTTCCTATGAGAATGTGGTACTGAAAGAGCTGAACAACGACTGCCATACTCCGTCGAGCCCGAGAAATGCCGGTCTCGATCTTGTGACATCAGACTATGTGGCGTTCCTTGACGGCGATGACAAGTTCCGCCCCGATACACTCGAAAGACTTGTCGGTTATTTCGCCGCCACAAAGGCGCAGGTGATCGTGTTCCGCAGAGAATACGAACTGGAGTTCCCGGATATGCTGGCGCTGTCCGAGACAGTCCCGTGGGATACTACACGCGAGATAATAATGCCTGATATTAGCGAGGGCGTAGAGAACCGCATCTACAACGACTTCCCGTTCTTTGTGACGAACCGCGCCTTTGAACGTAAATTCCTTACCGACAACAATATCCGTTTCGACGAGGATTTTGTTATCGCCGAGGACTGCTATTTCAACTTAAAGACCATACACCTTGCCGAAAGAATGTGCTTCCTGCCGCAGCTCATCGGCTACAACTATTTTATAAACTCCGGATCTATGCTCAGCAGCGAGAAGAGTGACGAAGAAATACTTCATATGCTGCGCAATGCCCAGGCCGTGATCGAAGATGCCCTTGACTACGGTCTGTATGCAAACCATATCATCATCTGCCTCAGTTTTGTTCTGAGCCGCTATCTCGGTTTCCCGAACGTTAAAATGGAGACCCGCGTAAAGGTCAGGGACGTAATGGAACCCTATCTTAAGATGACTTCTCCGATACCGACGGGACGTTTCATCGAACCGTTCAATACGATGATGAACATACTTCCGTTTGAGATACTGCTGAATATAAAACGCTTCGAGAACACCCGCGGCGACATCGCCATGAACGGCTTTGAAGTGCTTGCAGGCATACTCAAGGAGAACGCGGAGACACACCTCGGCAGAAGATACCATTTCGCGGATATCCTGTCCCCGAGAGGCTACCAGTCCCAGGTGCCGCTTAATTCTCTTGATGTTTATCAGCCTATGATCGACGTGGAGAAGAGCATAGGCGACAGCCGGATCTACGCAGCCGAAAAGCCGCGCTGGTATATCCGTATGCTCAATGACGCTCTCATGCCCGTATCCGCGAAGCAGGCGGCGGCTTATGCCGACGTATTCTGCAGGCAGCTCCGCGGCAGGACTGTGCTGGTCTGGGCAGAGGACGAGACTCCGATAGTTCCCTCGAACTGCGGGACATACACAAGCTCCGTGGCCGGCGTGACCGTGGACGAATACTGCCGCAAGCACCGCGTCACACTGGACGGATACAGCCGCCGCTTTGCCGTTCCTTATGAAGTTCTCTTCAATATGGACGTTTCAGCGAAGCCTACGGCAAAGTACATAATGGACAGAAGTTACCTGAAACTGCTGTTTGCGGTATCCGACAGCAGCGTAGACCAGATCGTGCTGTTCGGTTCGTATGATCTCGGCTCGCTGCGTGACGGCATAGCGCTCAATCTTCGTGAGCTGGCGGACGACATCGAAGCCGGAAAGCTCCTGGGCGGCCGTACATATCACGAAGCGTATCTCCGCTCCCTTGCGGTTCAGCTGCGGCCCGATCCCGAACGTGCGGCGCATCTCCGCGCACTTGCGGAACGCGATGATTTCACTCTACGGGATATCTGGACGGAGCTTTCGGAGATAACCGTTATAAGCGTACACCCTACGCCCGAGACAGTGACAGAGTTCGAAGGCATACCGCTGAAACACGCTGCCATTTCCAACGAGGTCGGCGTTATAGGAGCGGCATCGGACAAGGATGGCATTTATGCCCTCGTAAGAGACGCGATATTCTATGAGTTCATTCCGGAGAACGCTTCTCCGGAGGACAGACCGCTGCTTGCGGAAGCGTTGAGACCGGGCGACAGGGTAAGACCTGTCGTGACCACCGATGCCGGAATATACAGGCTCCCGCTGCGGGCAATGATCGAGATCACCGGCATCGAGAACGGTACGATACTGTTCAGACCGTGCAGATAAGGAGACAACAGTTATGGCTGCAAAGAAAAGATTTGATGCGATACAGACGCTTCGCTTCATGTGCTTTCTGATCGTTTTCGCCGAACATTCCGGATTTTATGAGGAATTTCATATACAGAACTACGGCGAGATGTGCATAATGAGCGTCTTTCTGATGATGTCGGGTTTTCTCATGGTTTATTCCTACATAGACCGTGAGACTCCGGCGAGCATTCCCGGCTGCTTCAGGTTCACGGTGGGCAAGATAAAGAAGCTCTACCCGCTGCACGTTGAGACGGCTACGATACAGCTCATAATGGAGCTCATTTTCTTGGCCGAGCTTATCCGCGAGCATCTTGAATGGCTGTGGGGATATCTGTTCCGCTTCGGTGTGAATCTCTGCCTCATGCAGGCGTGGGTGCCCGATTTCAAGAAGTTTGTCTTCAGCTTCAACGGACCGTCGTGGTTCCTGTCGGTAATGCTGTTTGCTTACTTCATGTTCCCGCTCATACTCAAGCTCCTCAAGAAACTGAAGGATACGAAGAAGATACTCATATTCACGGCTGGCATAATAATCATTTCCTATGCCGCCGAACTCATCGTCGGTATTAATACGGAATGGGGCGAAACTTTCACATGGTTCACCAACAACTCGCCCATAATGCGCACCGTTGACTTCTATCTCGGCTGTGTGATAGGTTATATTTATGTCGGCAGGAGAAAGGAAGCCGATATCGACGGCCGCGCGCATTCCAAGGTCAAGTGGACAGCCATTGAGACTATCGTTATCCTGATGTTCTATTTCGGTTCGTTTTTCATCGGCGGCGGTATCATACTCGCCCTCGGAGACATCGGAAAGTCGATAGTATTCTGCACGCCTGTATTCGCGGCGCTGTTCGCCGTGCCTATGCTGATGATATTCGTGTACGAACGCGGCTTCGTGACCAAAGCGCTTACATGGAAGCCGCTGGTATATCTCGGAAACATCAGTATGTACACTTATCTGATACATTATCTGTTCACTCAGGGCTGGTCCTATATCGTACAGAAGAACGGCATCGTGAATTCGGGTCCGACCCGGGCGATCGCGATAGCTGTCATGTTTGTGCTTACTATAGGCCTTTCGGCTCTGTATGACAAATTCCGCAAGTACAGGGCGGCAAAAGCAAAGGAAAAAGCAAAATTAAAGGCGGCACAATGAAACTTCTGGCAAGATTTGTTTTCAGGTATAAATTAACGCTGCTTCTTCTCATCATCTTTTCCGCAGCGACCATAACTCTGGTGCTCTGGAACACCGGCTATGTGGCTGATGTCACGAACGACACCGTTGAAGCGCTGAACGGTACTATCAATGACGATATGTACCGTGAGCGCATTACCGGTACCGCTGTGCGTATGCTGCTCCTCATGGTGGGTATGACTGTCACCACCATAGTGAGCGGCTGGCTTGCGGGGCGTATAGCCGTGCGCATCTCCGAGGATATGCGCAACAGGCTCTACGAAAAGGCTATGACCTTCTCCCTTAAGGAAATGAACGGTTTTACGGTGCCGTCGATGATAACCCGCTGCACAAACGATGTGCTCAACGTTCAGGGAGGGCTCTACCTGCTCCTGACGACTGCGCTGCCGGTGCCGTTCCTTATAGTGGGCGGCGTGATCGGCGTCATGCAGTACCAGATGTCCATGGCATGGATAGTGATGCTGGGCGTGGCGCTGGTCGGAACACTGTTCGCCGTCCTCGTCAGCAGGGCAATACCGCTGTTCAGGCGAATGGCGGTGGAAATGGACGGTCTCAACCGCGTTACGCGTGAGGGGCTTTCCGGCATACAGATTCTCCGCGCTCTGAACCGCGAGACATGGAATGCGGACAGAATCAATGAGGGCAGCGTGAAGCTGAAAAAGACTGCGGAAGAAACCGGTCTGCTGGATGCGATAATGCAGCCCGGAATGTATCTGATACTCAACCTGCTCAATCTGCTGGTGCTCTGGCTGGGCGGAGGCTTTGTCAGCGGCGGGGATATGCAGGTGGGCGATATCACCGCGTTCATCAACTACCTTTATATGATAATCAACGGCCTTATCATGGCGGCAATGGTGGGAATACAGATACCACGCATCATGATAGCCATGGGTCGTATCGGAGACGTGCTTTCCGCTGAACCCTCGGTTCGTGACGGCAGCGGTGCGGAGCTGTCCGATCTTGACGGCTGCGACGTTGAATTTGATAATGTGGGCTTCCGCTACACCGACGATTCCGGTCTGGCGGTACGGAATATATCCTTCACGGCAAAGCAGGGGGAGATGACTGTCATAGTCGGCAACACCGGCTGCGGCAAGACCACGCTCATGCAGCTTATACCGAGGCTTTATGACGTTACCGAAGGCGCCGTGCGCATAGGCGGTGTCGATGTCCGCGAACTGAAACTCGCAGACCTGCGTTCGCTGATCGGCTACGTTCCGCAGAGAGCGTTCCTCTACAACGGCAGCATACGCTCCAATATCGCCTTCCGCGACCAGATGATATCTGACGAGGAAGTGGACAGAGCAGCGGAGCTTTCCCAGTCGATGCAGTTCATAAAGGAAAAGGACAAGGGCTTCGCGGAATGGATAGCCAGCGGCGGCAGCAACGTTTCCGGCGGTCAGCGGCAGCGCCTTACCATAGCCCGTGCGCTGAGCGGTTCGCCGAAGATACTGATACTCGACGACAGTGCTTCGGCGCTCGACCTTGAAACGGGTCTGAAGCTGCGCGACGCAATACGCAGCATAATGGGCGAAATAACGGTTATCTTCGTTACACAGCGCCTGTCGTTCATACGAAACGCCGACCGCATCGTAGTCATGCAGGACGGCGAGGTGCGCGCTGTCGGCACTCACGAAACACTTAAAGCAAACTGCGATATATACCGTGACATCTTAGAGTCACAGATGGGGGCATAGTATGAAAGAAAACAAAAGCCGTGCCCCGTTCCTGCGGCTGATGGGTGTACTCGGCAAAGACAAGGGGATGCTCGCAGTCTCTTTCATTTTCGCATTCCTGTACGCGGTCACGCAGGCTGCGGGACCGTTCCTGCTCGGACGCGCTATAACCGTTATTGCGGAAGGCGTGCTCTCGCCGGAGGGCGGCTTCCCGTTCACGGAGCTGCTGAATGTGATAATAGCCTGCGGCATCACATATATACTCAACTGGCTGTTTCTGCTTCTGCAGAACCGCATAATGATCGGCGTGACGCAGCGCATGGTACTGCGGCTGCGCAGCGCCATAGCCCGCAAGCTGGGGAGGCTGCCCCTCGGATACTATGAGGGCAGGCCTTTCGGAGACCTTCTTTCCACGGTC
>JAEEGL014020439.1_pt1 | contig 22776 bp, 19 predicted proteins | sample 9134231 | NCBI WGS metagenome assembly JAEEGL01 (sample SAMN16246548, study PRJNA631951) | gut metagenome | biome: gut microbiome; feature: rumen; material: fiber-attached | host: Bos | place: Iran: Karaj | collected 2018-10 | reverse complement strand
TCCGAAGATCACATGCGGTATTAGCTAATCTTTCGACTAGTTATCCCTCAGTTTGGGGTCCGTTCCCACGCGTTACTCAGCCGTCCGCCGCTCGTCAGCAGCTTCACTGTTCCCTCGAATCTCACCACTTGCTCAATGGCCAAGTGTGTCAAGGAAACGGTGAAGCCCTGTTACCGCTCGACTTGCATGTATTAGGCACGCCGCCAGCATTCATCCTGAGCCAGGATCAAACTCTCCATTAAAGTATAAGTTTGAAAAACTCATAAAGTAAAACTGACGATGATTAATTGCACAACTAAATTGTTAAAATAATTCTAAAGACTACTAAAATAAGTACTCGCAGCTTCAGACTGTTCCCATTTTATCGCAGTCTTTTCATCTTGTCAAGACTTTTTTTGGTTTTTTTAGGCTTAGCGGTACCAGTTGGCAAAAATAACCATATTAAGACTAATCCATTTAATCCAAGAATAACGCCAAGCCACCACGGAAAATTGATTTTTACATCGTCTGTCGTAATGGTGAGCTCTTCTGTCGACCACCATTCTGCTCCATTTTCGTCCAAATAGAGCGCCTGAGTTTGTGCCGAAAATAGTGTATTTAGCGTAATACTAAAAACTAGTAATAACAATAAAACTGATAGTTTTTTCATAATATTCCTCTGTTATTTTATTCTCGCGAGGAGTATATACATGGGTTGCAAAATAATTCAACCCATCTAAAATGCCTAGGCTTATATTATTAAAAACACCTAGAGTGGGTAGAGGTATTGACTTTTTTGATTTTTGTGCTATAATATGAAATATATTGGTTGTGTTTATACTTTATACTGATCGTAATTTTAAGAGATAGTGTTTTTACAAAGTTGATTACGGAAACGAAGGAATAAATTTTAGTTAGCGTGTGAGGAGAATATTAATTTTGTACAAGCATGAAGAAGTGATTGTCCAGATATGGATGTTAGCAGAGGAGCTTGGTAAAGCACCGACCATGATGGATTTCATGACCGATCAGAGGATGGCAAGTCTCTGTCATGTAAAAAGGTGTTTTGGTTCATGGAACAACTTTCTTGAGATAGCGAGATTGAAACCAAACAGGATTGTAAAAGTATAAACACTATCAAAAAGGTCGCGTAAAAAATGCGACCTTTTTCATGCTCTATTTTGTAGCTTTTTCGTTCCCTGACTCTTCGGACTCTTCCTCTGGGAGGACGATACCAATTGAGGCAACAGTGTCGCCTTCGCTCATTTTCATAATGCGGACACCTTGCGTCGCACGCCCTAAGGTCGGGATTTCTTTCATAGCAACGCGAATGGCTTGACCTTTAGTAGACATCATGATAACTTCTTTTGCGAGCGGATCTAGGGTGTGAACTGCAACGATGGGTCCGGTCTTTGCGGTAACCGCTGCAACTTTGATACCAACGCCACCACGTTTATGAGGCGGGAAGTTGGCAACTAGGGTAGCTTTACCATAACCATTGGCCGAAACAGCGATTAATTTTTGATTCGGATCAGTAATAACATCCATACCGACGATTTCGTCTTTTGGACGGAGACGCATACCGCGAACACCCATGGCGGAACGTCCCATTACGCGAACTTCTTTTTCGTTAAAACGAGTGGCTTGTCCAGCAGAAGTAGAAATTACAATATCGTGATCGCCGGTGGTCTCTTTAACCCATCTTAGTTCGTCGCCCTCTGCAAGCTTAATTGCAATAAGGCCATTGCTACGAATATTAAAGAAATCTTTGATGGCGGATTTCTTAATAGTTCCCTTCTTGGTAGCCATAAAGAGGTAGCCATCAGCGCCTGCATCGCCTTGTTTAATGATTGCGGTGATCTTTTCTTCTGGGTGCATATTGAGCATATTGACTGCGGCTGTGCCCTTAGCGACTAGAGAAGCTTGTGGGACCTCATAAGCTTTCATGCGGAAGAGTCTGCCTTGATTAGTAAAGAATAGAAGATAGTCGTGCGAATTAGCTGTAAGAATTTGAGTGATCACATCTTCTTCTTTGGTGGTCATGCCCTTTTTGCCTTTACCACCACGATTTTGTTTCCTAAAGTCGGCCTGCGGAACACGCTTCATGTAATTTTCTGAGGTGAGGAGAATAACGCTCTCCTCTTCTGGAATTAATTCCTCTTCGGAGAATTTACCAACCTCGTGGTTGATAATCTTGCTACGACGTTCGTCGCCATATTTATCTTTGAGGGCGAGGAGTTCTTCTTTAATAACGCGAAGAATTTCTTTTTCGTCAGCAAGGATTGCTTCTAATTTTTTGATTAATTCGTGAAGTTCTTTCAACTCTTCTTCAATTTTATCTCTTTCTAGACCTTGAAGACGGCGAAGTTGCATCTGCAAAATAGCGTTAGCCTGAATTTCGGAAAGACCAAAACGCTGCATGAGCTGTTTATCGGCGTCATCATAAGAAGCGCGGATGACCTTAATAACCTCGTCGATATTATCAAGAGCAATTTTCAAACCTTCTAGGATATGGGCGCGTTCTTTGGCTTTCCTAAGATCAAACTCAGTACGACGACGAGTAACGATTTGACGATGTTTAATAAACTCGGCCAAAATCTCTTTGAGACCAAGAATCCGAGGTTGAACCCCGTCGATAAGAGCCAACATATTATAATGAAAAGAGGTTTGAAGTGGAGTTAATTTGTAAAGTTGGTTGAGAATTTTTTTGGGAAAAGCATCCTTTTTAAGCTCAACAACAATGCGGATTTTGCCACGAGCGGATTCGTCGCGAGCGTCTGCAATATGATCAAGTTTTTTGGTGAGGACGAGCTCACGAACTTTTTCAATGAAACCTTCTTTACTCATGCCATATGGTACTTCCGTAATGACAATATTGTAACGACCGTTTTTACGCTCTTCAACATTAGCAACAGCACGAATAACTACTGAGCCTTTACCGGTAGCATAGGCTTGTTTCATAGGTGCGCCACCATAAACTTCAGCACCGGTTGGGAAGTCTGGACCCTTGACGTGTTCCATCAGCCCGTCTAGAGTAATGTCTGGGTTGTCGATCTGGGCTACGGTGGCATCAACTAATTCTCCAAGGTTGTGAGGTGGAATATTGGTAGCCATACCAACGGCAATACCCATCTGACCATTAAGCAAAATATTTGGAAGAGCGGCTGGTAAGACTACTGGTTCTTGTTCGGTACCATCGAAATTGTCACGAAAATCTACAGTGTCTTTCTCAATGTCGGTTAAAAGTTCTGCTCCGACTTTGTCCATACGAGCCTCGGTATAGCGATAAGCGGCAGGCTCATCACCATCCATTGAGCCAAAGTTACCTTGACCTTCGATGAGGGTGTAACGCATTTTCCAGGGCTGTGCGAGGTTGACCATAGCCATATAGATAGAAGAGTCGCCGTGTGGGTGGTATTTACCCATAACATCACCGACAATACGGGCAGATTTAACTGTGGCGTGTGGGGCTTTCCAGCCGTTTTTGTTCATAGTATAGAGAATACGACGATTGACTGGTTTTAAGCCATCGCGGACATCAGGAAGAGCACGATCCACGATAACAGACATGGAATAACGGAGGAAATAGTCCTCCATGGTACGTTCGACTGGTTTATTTTCTAAACCATCTTGCTCTATAATTTCGTTGTTTAATTTATCTTCTTCCATGTTTTCTCCTTAAAAATCCAAATCATCAAGATTAACAGATGCGGCGCCAGCCTGAATGAAATTTTTACGAAGATCGACCTGGTCTCCCATGAGCTTCGTAAAAACAGCGTCGGCTTTTTCGGCATCTTCGACGTGAACTTTAACCAAAATGCGGTTTTCTGGATCCATAGTGGTTTCCCAAAGTTGTTTGGCGTCCATTTCGCCAAGACCTTTAAAGCGCTGTTGGGCAGTGTAGCCAGCCTGTTTAAAACGTTCTTGAGATTCATCAATCTTAGTGCCAGCTTTTTTGCGTTCGGCGATTTTCTCGGTAAGTTTGTTTTCAAGAGCGACTTCGTCATAAAGGTAGTCGATTTTGCGAGTATTACCAGTACCTTTGATTAGCCCAAACAGGGGTGGCTTAGCCAAATAAACATGTCCTTCCTCTATGACTTGAGGCATATAGCGGAAAAAGAAAGTCATGAGAAGTGTAGCGATATGCAAGCCATCCACATCGGCATCGGTCATGAAGATAATTTTGTCATAACGGAGACCATCAATATTAAATTGATCACCAATACCGACACCAAGACCTTTTATTAAGGAAACTAATTCTTGATTGGCAAGCATTTTGTCAAGACGAGCACGCTCGGTATTTAAAACTTTACCTCTTAAAGGTAAAATTGCCTGGATTTGGGGGTTGCGGCCTTCCTTGGCGGAACCGGCAGCAGAATTACCCTCTACGATAAATAGCTCGCAATCTTCCCTGTTACGACTGGAGCAATCGGCGAGTTTAGATGGAAGATTAAGCCCCTCAAAGGCGCCTTTTCTGATGACATTATCACGTGCGGCACGAGCGGCTTTACGCGCACGAGCAGCTAGAGTGGCCTTGCCAACGATTTTTTTGGCGATAGCTGGGTTTTCTTCGAGATAATAGCCAAAATATTCAGTCATGACTTTATCAACATAACCGCGGACTTCAGGATTGCCAAGTTTATTCTTGGTCTGCCCTTCGAACTGAGGATCAGGTAATTTTACTAAAATAACAGCAGTGAGGCCCTCCTTAATGTCGTCGCCAGTGAGATTGTCTTCTTTCTCTTTCAAAAGACCATTTTTGCGAGCATAATCATTGATGGTGCGATTAAGACCAGTTCTGAACCCAACTACGTGCATGCCACCATCGGGGGTAAGAACGTTATTGGCAAAAGGTTTTAAGATTTCGGCAAAGGTGTCGTTATATTGAAGGGCAATCTCCACTTCGGCATCACCGATTTGTTTTTCGACATAGAAGATATCATTAGAAAGTACTTCTTTACCATTGTTGAGTCGTTTGACATAGCTTTTAATGCCGCCTTCAAAATAAAATGATTCATGAGCATCAGTACGTTCGTCATTTACTGTAATCAGTATGCCTTTAGTGAGATAGGCCTGGTGACGAGCGTAATTAGAAACCCAATCATAATCAAAGGTTGTAGTTTCTTTAAAAATGGTTGGATCTGGATAAAAAGAAATAGAGGTACCCGACTCGCGGGGAGAACCTTTGGTGACCTGAAGTTCGGTGATGGGTTTACCCGTATCAAATTCGATGTGATGAGTTTTGCCGTCACGATAAACTTCGGCGGTCATTTTGGAAGATAGAGCATTAACTACAGATGAACCAACGCCATGAAGACCAGAGGAAACTTTATAGCCTCCGTCACCGAATTTACCACCAGCATGGAGGACAGTAAGGACGGTTTCAAGAGTAGATTTTTTGGTTTTGGGGTGGATGTCAACCGGGATACCACGACCGTTATCATCAACACGAACGCCGCCATCTTTTAAAATGGTGATTTCGATTTTGTTGGCATAGCCAGCAATTGCTTCGTCGATTGAGTTGTCGGCGATTTCTTTAATTAAATGATGTAGACCGTCGTAGCCGGTAGAACCGATATACATACCGGGACGAAGGCGCACCGGCTCAAGGCCTTCAAGCACCCGAATTTCGGACGAATCATAATCTCCAGCATTAGCTGCCATATTGATACCTCATCTTAAATATACCTCTCTATTATACACCCAAAAACAAGAAAAAACAAGGGGTTTTAAGATAGGATAACCCAAATTTACCTTATCTTAAATACAGCTTCCGTTTGGGGTTGTTCTGGGGTAGGCGATGGTGCGGATGGGGGCGTGGGTGGTGATTCTGGTTCTGGGACACGAGTAGAGGTTTTTTTGGCAAGCCAATCGTCCAAAAAACCTTTCTGAGGGCTTTCTTGTGGCTCTGAAGGCATTTTTGGTGTTGACGCGGTAGTTTGTCCAGATTGAATATTGTCAGTCGTAGCGGGGCTACTAGGCACCTCAGAAGACATTTTTTCATGCTTGCTAGCCGACCAACGATCTTGGATTTCTTTTTCGACTTCGGCGCGAGTTTTGGCGAATTTGGTGGCTGAGTATACCTTTAAGGTTTTCATTAACTCTACGTTGGCTTCGCCCATCGGTGCAGGGAGATTCATTGTAAACGGAGCTGATGGCATGCCAAACATCATCACCTTACAGATAGCAGCGTGATTTGGCGTCTTGGTGAGATCTTCGGCGGTAAAGGTAGGAGTAAAGGCTTTAACCATCAAATCCGCATCAGTGACGCCGATACGACCACAAATGATTGTACCGACGTTGCCAAGGAGTGCTTCCCTGATTTTATCAGTTAGTTGCGTCATAAACTGATTGGCAACGATGAGATTTAAGCGATATTTACGAGCTTCTGAGAGAATAGATTCAAAACTGTCGGTGGCAAAGTTTTGGAACTCGTCGACATAGAGGCAGAAGTCCTGTCGTTCTTTTTCGGGAATATCTTGACGGCTCATGGCAGCCTGTTGGAATTTCATCACAAAAATCATACCAAGAAGGTTAGCATTAATATCACCGAGACGACCTTTAGAGAGATTAACAAGGAAGATTTTTTTGTTATCCATGATTTCGCGAATATTAAAACCAGATTTAACCTGACCAAGGGTATTTCGCATGATGGTATTAGAGAGGAATGGTCCCCATTTTGAGGCAAACCAGGTAATAACTTCGCCAGCATCGTTAGATTTTTGAGATTGCGGGAACTCTTTAGTCCAATAATCATAAACCGCTTTGTCGGTAACATATTTAAGTTTGGATTTGACAAATTCTGGATCGGTAAAACATTGAGGAATATCAATAAAAGTAGCGCCAGCTGGGTCGGCCATTAAGAGAAGGGCGGCGTTTCGGAACATATGTTGACCGCGAGGGCCGAAGAAGCCTTGATTTTGAGGATCAAAGAGACTCTGCAACATACTAATACCCTCTTGAACGATAAAATCTTTTTGGTCTGGACTAGTAAACTCAAACATATTCATACCAACTGGGTGTTCGATATCGGCGGGGTCAAAATAGATGACGTCATCGACACGCTCTTCTGGTACGCGTTGCAAAATTGCCTCTACGGCGTCACCGTGAGGATCAATAAAAGCAAAGCCACGACCATCACACATATCTTGAAAGGCGAGATTCTCGAGAAAGACTGATTTACCCATGCCGGTTTGACCGATAACATACATATGCCGACGACGGTCATCATCATCAAGATAAATGGCTTTTTTGGCACCACGAAATTCGTTTGTACCAAGAAATAGTCCTTCGGTGGCGAGTTTGGCCGGACCGTCAACCTGTTTAGTAAGTTGACGTTCAACCTGAGAGTTTGGAATGGCGTTTTGTTCTGGCAAGTGAAAGATTGAGGCAAGTTCAACGCTATTTAAGATATTATTTGTAGTTTTAAGTGGGAAAAAGCGGAAAGTATAATCTATAGCGAGCTTCTTGGGGTTTTTGAAAGTATTAGCTTTGAAACCGTTGAGTTCTGGAGAATTAAATTGAGAAAAAGCTGAAATAACCCCCCCTAAAATCGCATCAGAGCGGGCACCAGTTTCGGAACTGGCTATGATCCGAATAAGAGTCTCAAAGGCCGGAAAACGCATTTTATTGGTGATAGCAGTGATTTCATCTTGTTTAATATTTGAAATAGAAGTAGTCTGCTCACTTTTTTCGTGTTCTGGTGGTACTTCCCAAGGGGCTTTAATAATATCCATGGCGATTTCCCCGATGCTAGCACCAGCAGTTTTGGTTTTTTTGCCTTTTTGTATGTCTTCAATGTATTGTTTGCCAAAAGATGACCAATTTTTTTGTGCAGGTCGGAAGAGAATTTGAACGGCGGCTCCTTCGTTTTTGTTCACAGTAGAAAGCGCATTGAGTAAAGCCGTCTGGGCATCGCGACGAGTATCTTCGTAAGTTAAAATCGGAAGATAGTAATCTTTGTTGAGAGTAAGCTCCGCTCCAGAGACAGCATTAATACCACCACCTCCTTCGAAGATGTTTCCTTCGCGTTTTTCTTCTACTCTTGCTGTAGGATAGGCAGATTGAATAGCTTGCTTGACCGTCTCTGTGAGAACCGCCGGAACGACGGCGTAATATTTAATAAAGCCATCTTTTGCGATAATTTCTAGGGAAAAATGGCGTTGGCCATAGAGTTTAGTTTTAAGACCTTTAGTAGCGGTAGAAGAAAGAATAGAATACATCACTTGGGCTTTAGAGACAGCTTCGTTGGTGATGTCGCGTTTGTCACGGCCGCCAGCCTCAATATCATCAGTAGAAGGTGGAAGATGAATAAGGAGAGGCACCATTTTGAGGCCACGTTCGTATTTTTTGGCTTTCCGTAACTTGGAAATTCTGGTTGAAAAAATAATTGAAACGAAAACTATAACTGCTACAATCACGATAGCTATTACCACCCAAGGTTCCATCTAAATATTCTCCTTCGGTATGTAATTGTTGTAAAAAATACTAAAACAGGTGTACTTCATGCGGCCAACTTTCGATTATAGGAGTTTTCGAGGTTTGCCTCCATCATATCGCGGGCAGAATCGTAAAAATTAACAATATTACCGTCTTGATTAAGCTTGCTGATGATACGATCTACCTCTCCGATACCGGAAGATTCGAGTTTCTCTCCAGTTTTGATGTAACTTTTTGTAAAACTTTCAGGGGCAGTTTCGTTTTGGGTTGATTCGCTTGGCTGTTTAGCGGTAGGTGGCATTTCAAGATTAATGATTTGGCCAAGATTAGAGTCGGATGACTGCTCTGCGTGTAATTCTGGGTTAGTGGGTGCCTCGATGATATTTTCGGACGGTGAAATTGCATGATTAGCGATATCTTGACTTACAACTATCTTAGATGAGTTCCAAGTAGCAGCTTCGTTGGTAAGGTCTAGATTGTTCTCGGATTCAAAATTATTAGTTGTTTCAGAATTAGTGCCAACACCAGCGGTAAAAAAGGCTTGGTCCGGCTGAGAATTGGCTGATTGCGTGTTTTGACCATTATCCATATGCTTATTTTATCACATTAAACGCGTTTCATCACTAAAAATTCGGCTAAGAATAAAAATAAGAAAATCAAGCCAACCGTCCAGAGGTTAATAGCTCCAAACGACCTTGCCATCAAAAGCATGATTGGGCCAAAAGCAAAAATAGCCGCGTAGAGATAATCCTTGTTTTTGAACTGATTTCGACCAAGCGCAAGTTTAAAAAAAGTTTGGATTAAGAAAGTAGTAAGGCCGAAGCACACTATATAAATTGTTGTAAAAAATAATAAAACTCCGAGCGGTCCAATTTCCGTCGGAGAAGTAAACGTAAGCATAATAATTAAGGCTGCGAGTCCTGCAATACTTATGCTGTAGATAATGCGGTTATGCTTCATAACCTTCATTATATCATATCTAGTCTTTGCCCCCAAGTTTTTGTGGAGGGAAGCGGGGGTTATCCGGCGCTAAATAATCTAACTATTGACCGTAACCCTGATCCGCTTTTCCCTTTTTGACCGCTTCACGCTAGGTGAAGCATTGATCCTTGCTGTTTTGTTCTTTCATTCTATTTTTCTAGGAAGGTGCTAATGAAAGTTTATCAGCGCGCTCAACGCTTTTGGCGGAGCTCTAGGTAATTCCTAAATGTAATTTATGGCTAGAAATTACCTTTTCGCCCGCCAAGGTTTATGGTTTGTGTCTAGTTTGTGGTTTAGTCCTTTTCATGTTTTCCTTTATTTTGACGTTTTTATTTTAGTCATCTCGACTGTTTCTATCGTAGCACGAAACGATAAAAAAATCAATAGATTTATTCAATTTTATTGATGTAAATATTACAACATAGTCCCCAATTATTCCCTGTTCTAATTTATTGTTCAAAATGTTGTGATTTTTACAACATTCTATAGATATCCGTGGTTTTATCTGCATTTTATAAAAACAAAAAAGAAGCTTTTGCTTCTTTTGCCTTTTATCTTTTTCGTGGTGGAGCTGCCGGATACTGCCTCCGGGTCCGAAATATCACATGGTCATAATTCTACGCGCATAGTTTCTTGTTTTGGCTTTGCATGTATTGTCAGCTGCAAGAAACAAAACTGACAAATGCGCAGGCTAAATTTTCGTGTTATTTTTCGCCGCTCAAACAACCTTATTTCCGTAGTATGATAATTCCCGGCTTACGGAATCTTAGCCGAAAATCAGCCTAGAAATATTTAGGCATAAGCCGGCATGTACATAACATGCGCGGTTTTAGTGTTTTTAGCACTTATTTAATACTTACGGTATTTAATCGGCGCGCTTTATGGCTGTTAATATCCCGTCTAAGCTTTGTCAGCCCCGACTGTTTTTATTATATCATATTTTGATAAATAGAAAAAGACCGGTAACTGCGAGGAAAACCGGTCTTTTTGTAGAGTATGGAGTTATTTTGGCTAAATTTTTGTTTTGACCTTCTGAATAATTTTTTTATTCAGAAGCTACCTCTATAGTATCGCGAAAAAATGCTAATGTCAATAGATTTCTTGAACAATTTTTGTATATTTTTTATGAGTTTTCCACAAGTAGTTTGACCTCGACATTTTGCCAGTGTAAAAAATGGCCTATAAAAACCATAAGCAACCTGCAGTGGTTGCAAATATTTTTTGACTATGGTAGGTAGGTGGCATGATCAGTAAAATACATTCTATAGTGCCTTACGGCTTTACGGGAAAGCTGGTTGAAGTCGAAGGCGATATAAACCGTGGATTACCAGCTTTTAATATTGTGGGTATGGCTAATAAAACAATCAATGAAGCAAAGGAACGAGTACGGAGCGCAATTGTAAATTCAGGATTTAGTTTTCCAAACAAAAAAATCACAATTAATTTGGCGCCAGCGGAGCTTTTGAAAGACGGAGCACATCTAGATTTGCCGATTGCACTTTCGGTGCTTATTCTGTCTGGACAGCTAATTAAAAGTGACATCAAAAACAAGGTCTTTGTGGGGGAATTGTCTTTGGACGGAGAAATTAAACCCGTGAAAGGTATCATCAATATCGTAGAAACAGCCAAAAAGGCTAATTACACAGAAATTTATGTACCAATTAAAAATTTATCACAGGCATCGCTAATTTCGGGCATAACGATTTATGGAATGACGACTCTGCAAGAATTATTTTTAGCTCTAAAAAATCAGATTGTATTAGTTAAAGCAGACGAAAATGAGGAGCCCTTTATGGAATCAAAAATGAATTGTGATGAACCAGTTTTGGACCATATCCGTGGTCAAAAAATCGCCAAGCGAGCGATGGAGATAGCGATTGCGGGGCATCACAATATTTTAATCTCGGGTCCGCCGGGGGCCGGTAAAACCCTACTCGCTAGGGTGGCGGCAAACTTGTTGCCAGACTTGACGCCGAATGAAATGGTAGAAACTACAAAAATTTATTCAATTGCAGGAATTTCTACAGATGGAGTTGTAGCAAGGCGGCCGTTTAGAGCGCCACATCATAGTGCAAGTGCGACCTCGATTATTGGTGGTGCGACCGGGCCAGGCGAAATTTCTCTAGCACATAAAGGGATTTTGTTCCTGGATGAAATTCCGGAGTTTCCGCGTTCGGTGTTGGAATCTTTGAGGCAGCCCCTAGAAGATAAAATCATTGCTATTTCGCGAACGAATCGTAAAACGATTTATCCAGCGGATTTTATGCTGGTTGCAACGATGAATCCTTGTCCATGTGGATATTTAAATGATCCAACGCACGAATGTAAATGCACTGAAACACAGATTCAAAATTACCAGAAAAAATTATCGGGACCGTTGTTTGATCGAATAGATATGAATATTACGGTCGAAAAAGTTAGCAACGAAGACCTTGGAGCGCCAATTGTGGCTAATTCAAATGAACATAATGTTGTAAAAAATACTATAACAGAGGCGATTTTGCGACAAAAGACCCGCTATGGGCGGGATGGAGTCTATAATAGTTCCCTTTCTTCGTTTGAAGTTTCACAAAAATTAAAACTTGAACCAGCAGCCGAAAAGCTTTTGAGATCTGCTTCAGAAAAACTAAATCTTTCTGCTAGGTCTTATTTTAAAACTATCAAGGTGGCGCAAACAATTGCTGATTTAGATAAGTCTGAAATAATCAAGCAAAACCACCTCGCAGAAGCATTGACTTATCGAAAGAGATGATGTATAATGCTTTTAGGTTAATTCAAGAGAAGAAAGGACTACTATAAAAAACAATTCGCGGACAAGGCTCAACGGAGAAATTCGTTACCCTAAAGTCCGGGTGATAGGTTCAAGTGGCGAACAACTAGGAATTATGTCTAGTCGTGAAGCTCAACTTCTGGCGAATCAACAGGGAGTGGATTTAGTGGAGATTGCCGCTAATGCCAATCCGCCGGTCGTGAAAGTCATCGATTGGGGTAAATTTCAATACCAAAAGATGAAGGAAGATGCCAAAAATCGCAAAAAAGCTCGCGAAAAACAATCCGAGCTGAAACAGATGAAAATTGGTCTTAAAATTTCCGATAACGACCTTAACATTAAAGTTCGCAAAATGCGGGGTTTCCTCGATGACGGTGACCGTGTGAAGATTATGATTGTCTTTAAAGGTCGCGAAATGGCTCATAAAGAGATTGGCACAGAACTTCTACATAAAGTTTTGGGGTTGCTCGGTGAGGACGTTATCGAAGAGGGCAAATCTCAATTTAACGGACGCAACTTATCGGCCCAGGTACGAAAAAAGTAATTTCCTACTTTCTAGACCTCCGATTGTTCTTTTAATAATAACTTAAACTAAAGGAAAATATTATGCCAAAGTTAAAAACGCATAAAGGCACCGCAAAGCGTATCAAAATCACTGGTTCAGGCAAGTTGGTTCGTGAGCGGGCATTTGGGAATCATATTCTCGCAAAAAAATCTAAGGCTAGAAAGCGCAACATGAAAACCGCTGCGACGATTGATGGCAAAATCAAGAAAAACATTAAGACGGCTTTAGGAGTATAATTATGAGAGTAAAAAGAGGTGTCGCGGCTCACGCGAAACATAAGAAAATTTTGAATGTTGCAAAGGGCATGCAACATGCGCGTACGCGTAGTTTCCGTCTGGGGAAGCAGGGCGTGATTAAGGCTTTGCAGTATAGCTACAGAGATCGTCGTAATCGTAAGCGCGATTTACGAGCTTTGTGGATTACCCGTATTAATAACGCTTCGAGAGAACTCGGTCTTTCTTACTCGCAATTAATTGCCGGCATGAAAGCAAAAGGCATTAATCTTGATCGTAAAGTTTTGGCTGATCTTGCCGTAAATAATCCTGAGGCATTTAAAGCAATTGTAAACACGGTAAAGGAGAAATAAGATGGCGATTTGTGAAATTACTGGTAAAGGTAAAATGTATGGCCATAATGTATCATTCTCCCAGAGGCACACTCGTAAGGTGTTTAAACCAAATGTAAGTAAACGCACCCTAGTGATTAATGGCCAGAAAGTTAAATGCAATGTCTCTACTTCAGCGCTGAGAACCTTGAAGAAAAAAGGATTGGTTGAATCCCCAAAGGCTGGAGCTGAAAAAAAGGCGAATAAATAATTTATTAATTGCTATCAAAAATCTCCCGCAAGGGAGATTTTTGATAATGAGCCGTCATTAAGCCGGGTTCTGTGACTATATAATATATAGCCGACAATCATCTATCTTGGCGTTGTATTGCTACAAACGCTCTAGCGGTGAACATGCGTCCTCGAGCAGAGGCTGATAGCACTCCTTGCAACAGGTAGGGTTTGCCTCTGTATTATATCGCTACAATACACTGTGAGCTCTTACCTCACTCTTTTCACCCTTACCCAGCATAAGCTAGGCGGTATAAGTTTCTGTGGTACTTTCCCTATCCTTACGGACGGTCGCTGTTAGCGATTACCTTGCTCTTTGTTGCCCGGACTTTCCTCTTGAGAAACCCCAAGCGATTGTCTTTCTGGCTCCCCCTAATTATACCATATCTTAAGCGCCAACTCTATCTTTGCCGTTACGGCGAGGTGCATTGTGTTCGATATACTCAATAATTTTAGAAGCAACGTCTTTACCGGTAACTTTTTCGATACCAAACCCTGGGGAGGCATTTACTTCAAGTACTAACGGACCACGAGACGAGCGCATCAGGTCGACGCCACAGATGTGTAGCCCCATAGCTTTAGCAGCCTTAATGGCAACTTTCTTTTCTTCATCAGTTAATTTAATTGGGGTACCTTGACCACCCTGATGAAGGTTGGACCGAAAATCATCATCTAGAGAGGCGCGTTGCATTGAGGCGACAACACGATTGCCTACTACAAAGGCACGAATGTCAGTACCGGCGGATTCTTTGATAAATTCTTGGAGTAGAATATTAGTACCATCTTCATTATAGAGATAAAAGGCTTGCAAAGCAGATTTAGCGGCTTTTCTGGTGTCGGCCAAAATTACCCCATTGCCGTGAGTGCCGGTGGCGAGTTTAATGATGACAGGGAGTCCAATTTGTTCAAGAAGATCATCAATGTCAGAAGTGTTACGTGAAACTAGAGTTTTTGGCGTATCGACATCGTATTTAGCGAGAATCTGAGCAGCACGAAGCTTATCACGAGCTCGAGTGATTGCTACTGATGCAGCAGAAGTATAAATACCTTGCATTTCGAATTGACGCACCACAGCGCAACCATAACGAGTCATGTTGTTAGAAATACGAGGTAAAATAGCATCAAATTTAGGAAGTTTTTCACCATTATAATAAACGTCCGGATGTTTATCATCTAGAGCAAGGTAGCAATTTTTATATTTAATAACCTGGACTTCGTGACCACGTTTTTTGGCTTCCTCGACAAGACGCTTGGTGGAATAATTCCCTGGTCCGTTCGATAAAATTGCGAGTTTCATTTTACTCCTTTCTGCTTTACATATTTTTGATGAAATTTATATGGGTCCTCTTCTAGCTCTTGATTTAGCTGAGGGGATTTTGGGTTTTTCTGCCGCCTTACTGCAGATTTAGAAACATCAACGAGAAACTTACCTTCAATGGTGTGACGACCAATCAGGATTGGAAAATTATTACGTGAACGGTCGGCGAGCGTAAAAGTGGTTTCAAAAGATTCTCCGCCTATCGTTAATGGAAGTTTGACCCGATAACGAACCTGGGTGTCACCGTGAGATGAACGTACAACTTTGGCCTTATAGTCTGTCGATTCGAGAAATTCACCAGTATAATAAGACGACTTCGGTCCAAAAAGCGAAAAGACAAGCGTGCCGTCTTTTTTCATATCGATATTTGAAGCCCAAATAGAGGAAGTATCGGCACCTGTGTCGATTTTGGCGGGGATATCCTTGATTTTGGCAATCTCGATATACTCGGTAGAACCGATAATCTTAAAATCGTGGGTAGTTTTTTTGAGACTCATATGCTCTTATTATATCATAGAGCTTATGAAAAGTCAATGTTTTCGAAGAATATTGTCTATGGCAAAATTGGCTTCATGATCAGCTATTTGATTCTCTGAACGTGAAATATGAGTAAAAGAGACTGCTTCAAATTGGCTTAGTTTCTCTTGAATATCCTGAAAAATCGGTAGAATATCTTTGTTTTTAATCTGGAAGATGCCATTAAGTTGATTTATCACCATGAGACTATCAGAAATAAAACGAACGGATTTATAACCAAGCTCGATTGCGCGCTCAATGCCTTTTTTCATAGCGTAATATTCGGCAAGACGAGAGGTGGCGAAACCGATGAACTCCCCGTTTTTTTCAATAATTCTGCCACTGTGGTCATAAATACAATAACCGATACCAGCAGGACCGGGATTGCCACGTGAAGCGCCGTCAACATTAATAGTGATGGAATTAGCGGTATCGCGGAGTGAAGTACGGCTAGAAATTACTTTGCCCTCTTCGATTTCCAATACGGTCATACTGGTTTCGGTCAGATGAACATTGGAGGCGGTAAAATCTTTAATAAATTTATAGGCCGTATAGCGCTCTTTGGGACTAGGCTCAATTTCGTCAGTAATACCCAATTCGTAAACAATATAAAGGTTGCTGAGCTGACTAGCGCCTTCAGGGGCAAGAAAAGTAATGACGTCTTTGAGTTTAATTGATGAGGCGGCGAGACCGGTATATTCAGTAAGCGCGCGAGCCATGGCCTCTTCGGGCTGCTCGCCAAATTTGATTTTACCAGTAGGGAGTTCCCAAAAAACTGGGGTCTCAGAACGGCCTCGGCTACGCTTAAAAATTAAGACCCCCTCTTCATTTTTGATGATTCCAACTACACGAATTCTTTGTTTCATACCCACCTTTTCGGATAACCCTACCAGCCTGTTTTCCCCGTAATATATACAAGGTGGGTAAAATCTTATGCGATACACCCACGGGTGTAAGCCACGAAATCCCTAAAACATGATTATTCAGGAAAATCATGTTGCCGATAGGGCTAATTTAATTATACCCTTTGAGGCTTTCTTTGTAAAGAAAGCCCCAACGAGAGAAGCTCAACTTCAAATTTTGTTGTTTATTGTCCCACGATAAAATAAAAAGTATTGATTATGCCATTCATGCTGTTGATCATAAAACTTGAAAAGATTTCACTGAAGAGGAAAATCATGAGATAAACAATAATAAAACCGTAACGTTCCATAGAAATTAGAATACTACGAAAACCATCAGGAGAAATGGCATACAAAATGCGTGAGCCGTCTAGGGGTGGAATAGGAATAAGATTGAAAATCATGAAGCCAAGATTGATCTGTATAATTCCTTGAAAAATGAATTGAGCCATGGAATTATTAAGATAAAGCAATCCCGAAAAATGACCAATTAAGAAAGCGATAAAGGCGATGAAGAAATTAGTAAACGGACCAGCAGCTGCAACTAAAGCCATGCCCCATTCGCGCCATTTAAGATTGCGGTAGTCCACCGGAACTGGTTTAGCGCCACCAAAAACGGGAGCCCTTAATAGATATAGTACGACTGGCACTAAGATAGACATAAAAGGATCAATGTGTTTGATGGGGTTAAAAGTAAGACGTCCGGCGTCTTTTGCGGTATGATCACCCAACCAATAAGCAACTAGACCGTGGGAAAGCTCATGTAAAATTACCGAACCCACAACGATAATTAAAACTAATATGATGTTAAACATTTAATTTAATATTACCACCTCTTTTGCGGCTGGAAGACTATCGAGATTTTTGATTTTGAGTTTTTTCTCGGTGCGAGCAGTAAGCTTAAGGTCGGAAACCATAGCATCGGCGTTACCCATAGATATAATTAGCTTGGGTTCGATTTCGCGAATAGCCCGAATACTGGAAGTGCAGAGAATGTCGGCTACGATATCATCGAGATTTTCTTCGATGTTACCAATAATACCAATGTGAATCCCGCTAACCTCTACGCCATAAATGGTTTTACCACTTTCAGTAGAGATGCCGCGAATAGTAGCGTCACCGATTTCAAATTCGCCAGGACCAGTAATTTTGCCAACAGCAAGACCGGCGTCAATCATAGCGTCGGCGATATTGAATTTGATGGTGGTTCTTTTAGTGATGATGGTAATTTCATCTGGATGCTTGCTTTCAATCTCGAACATTTTAGACTCCTATCCTTTAATTATTTTATCTGGATCGATAATTTCGGTGATTTCCATCTCTAGAACTTCTGAGACAAAACGATCGCGGACGCTTTTGCGATAGGTAAAATCGTCGGTGGACATAATCACGTAATTAATAGGTTTGCCCTGTTTCTTTTCGACAACCTCGGCCCAACGGGTGAGTTTTTTGGTTTTGTCGTTGCCGATAATTAAAAGATCGACGCCATCTTGGCCAGGTAGACGATTGGTGACGATGAGGCCTTTGAGATAATTTTTAACTGGGCGGCAGTAATCTTCCCAAGTGGATTCTTTAATATCTTTTTCGCGGGTTGAATCAATTTTTTTCGAGAAAATATCAGTAAGTGGACGTGAAAATGGGTGCTTGTTGTTAGCCGAATAATAAACTTTGTTATCAAAGGTCTCGTTTTTAATGACGCCAATTGACTCAAGGTTTAAGAGTTCCCGACGAACGGAGTTGATCTGTTCATCGATAACTCTAGTCATTTCGCGAACATAAAAAGATTTCTCCGGGTTTTCAAAAAACAACTTAAGAAGTTTGGCGCGAGTTTTGCTACCAAATAGCTTTTCAGTGGGAGTGCTACTTTCTTTACTCATTCTGTATATATTTTAGCACGAATGGATAAACTTCTTCAAGTTTTAGCCAAATTATCTGTGGGTTTCGCTTGAACCAAGTGAGTTGGCGCTTGGCGAGGTGCCAATCTTCATAAAAACATTGTTTCTTTGCTTCGTCTAAAGTAAGTTCGCCTTGTAAATATTTCCAAGCATATTCATAAATATCGCTTTTCATGGCTTGGCTATTCCAGCCGTATTTTTGAACTAGTTTTTTGGTTTCAATATAAAGTGGTTCTGAAAACATTTTTTCAATACGTTGAACTAATCTTTTGCGTAGTTCATCTGTTTCCCACTTGATACCAATAAGTAGGTAATCGCCCTTTATCTCTGTACGGTCTGAACAAGTTTTTTGTTCAATATCACCAATTTTTTCGCCAGTAGGCCCTTTAAACTGGTAGTCGTAAATTAGCGCGTCAATATATAGTCCGGTACCACCAACGATAATCGGAACTTTGCCACGCGATTTAATGTCTCTAATTTTTTCAAGTGCATAAGTTTTCCAGTCGGCAACCGTAAAGCGCTCACCAGGCTCAACCAAATCTAAGCCGTAATGTGGTATTCCCTGCATTTCTATTGTAGTCGGTTTAGCGGTGCCAATGTCCATGCCTTTATAGATGGTACGAGAGTCAGCAGCGATAATTTCGCCATTAATTGCTTTTGCGATTTTGATGGAAACTCCGGTTTTACCTGAGCCGGTAGGACCTAGAACAACTAAAGTTTGATTCACAATCCCCTTAGATAGTCGGCAAGCTTGGTGAGCTTGATTTTTTCTTCCTTATCGCGTAAGCGGATGGAAACAATTCCCTCTTCGGCATCTTTCGGACCGATAATTAAAAGAACGGGAATTTTCATCTCGGTGGCGCGCTTGATTTTTTTACCAAGAGAATCAGCGGAGTCGTCTATGGCGTAGCGAAGCTCGTTATATTTGAGTGGTTTATTTAGAATTATTTCATCGAGAACAGTGACAATTTGAGAGACATAATCTGAAACTTGGTCATTAACTGTTACAATACGGACTTGTTCGGGTGCGCACCAAAACGGGAACCAACCACCGGTATGTTCGATAAAGACCGATAAGAAACGCTCAATAGAACCTAAGGTTGCATGATGAATCATGACTGGGCGTTCTTTTTCGCCTTTGCTATTGATAAATTCGAGACCAAAACGTTCTGGTTGTACAAAATCAAGTTGAATAGTAGCGAGTTGATGTTCGCGTCCAAGAGCATCTTCGGCCATAAAGTCAATTTTTGGCCCATAAAAGGCCGCTTCGCCCTCTTGTTCAAAATAATCTAACCCATTATCAATGGCGGCCTGTTTGATTTGTTTTTGGGCCATCTCCCAAAGCTTCTTATCACCAAGATATTTATCTTCGTCAGAACGATAAGAAAGACGAGCACGAAGTTTTTGCATACCCATGGTGCTATAAAGTTCTTTAACAATGCTAACTAAGCGTTTAACCTCATCTTTGATTTGAGTGGTCATACAAAAGACATGTGAATCATCTTGAGTAAGAGAGCGGACGCGAGAGAGTCCACCAAGTTCACCGGTCTTTTCGTCGCGATAATCAGTAGTGGCCTCCATATAGCGAACTGGCATATCGCGGTAGGTACGGGGACGCGAAGCGAAAATTTGAGCATGATGTGGGCAGTTCATTGGTTTCATGGCAAAATCTTCGCCACTAACTTGAGAATGAACCATAAAGAGTTCGTCGCCGAATTTAGCGTAATGGCCAGAAGTTTTATAAAGATCGGTTTTGGTAATATGGGGAGTCCAAACTTTTTTAAAACCTTCTCTGCCACGGAGGCTGAGCGAATAATTTGCCATAAGCTCGCGAAGTTCAGTACCACGAGGAGTAAAGAGCGGCAGACCAGCACCAACTAAGTCTGAAAAACAGAATAAATCTAATTCTTTACCGAGTTTACGGTGGTCGCGAGCTTTGGCTTCCTCTTGTTGTTTGAGATAGGCGGCTAGCTCTTCTTCGGTAGAGAAAGCGACACCGTAAATACGAGTGAGCATTTCCCTTTTTTCGTCGCCACGCCAGTAAGCTCCAGCTACACGCACGAGTTTAAACGCTCCGACATCTTTAGTATTCTTAACATGAGGTCCTTTGCAGAGATCAGTGAAAATATCGCCAAGGTCGTAAAAAGAAATTTCAGCATCTTCGGGGAGCTCATTGATGAGTTCAATCTTGTAATTTTGTTGATGGTCACGAGCCCAATCTAAAGCTTCGGTCTTCGTAACGACACGCTTAATCATATCTAGTTTGCGAGCAACAATGCCGCGCATTTTTTTCTCGATTTTGGGTAAATCGGTATCGGAGATTTTAGTATCACCAAAGTCAATATCATAATAAAAGCCGTTGTCGATAGCGGGGCCGATACCAAAAGAAGCTGTAGGATAAAGCTCGCGTACCGCGGCAGCGAGTACATGACTTAAGGTATGCCTCATCTTCTCTAGATTATCCATCTTTATCCTTTCTATAATTATTTATATATTATAGCACAGGTTGGAGGTTTTGGATGACTGAGAGACACTTAACAAATGCGGTGCGATTACATATTGACAAGACAGCGCACGCTATAACCCTGGTCCTTATACCCATAATATGAGGATGGGTAAACCTTCTCCGGTTGTAATAAAAAGTAATAAGCGTTATTACTAGGGTTTGACGATCGGCTCCAATAATCACCATTTTTACCGCGACCATCTATGGAAAAGTCATAAACTCGACCAGAGTAAAGAAAATTATTAGGAAAACTACGAAAACGATTAGATATACTACCGCCCGTTTGTTCGTCTCCATTGCCGCCATAACTTTGAGAGAGATTGCCAAAATCTTTAGTGGCGGTGCCACTAGCAGGTAAAGTCCAACCGGAAGGACAAATGGAAGTTTCAGCTTCAAAAGTACCAGAACCACGAGCATTTGCTACAGCTGCTGCCCAGGTATAATAGTTACCTAGCGAGAAGAGATTAGAACTAGTGCGATAATTAGTGCCACTATCTGATGGGCTAATAGCATTCATGTAATTTTGGGTATAAGTAGTACTATCTGCCATAGTGCGTGCAATATCGCTACTGTTATACGGGGCAGTGTTCCAATGATTGTAACGTGGAAAACGATATGATGGAACATCGGAAACACCAATATCTTCTAGCGTGCCTAAAGCTGGATCAAAAACGCTGCCAGAGCCATCAGATTTATAAATAGTGTTGGCGTTGTGGTTATGAAAATTTGAAATGTCCTCTGCTTCAGCGAGTCCAACAAAGTTACCGTAGCTGTAAATACCAGTACTATAACCTTGAGAAAGACTTTCGTTCGTAATAGTGTCGTCATTGATATTGTTCCCTATGGTACCTTCGTGTTCTAGTCTAAGATTTTCTATCATCCAGCATTTATCATCGGCTAGTTTGGCAATTGTGTAAACTTGATTGTCGCGCTTATCGGTTAAAGCAATTACGCTGCCTGGTATGATAGCACCAGTTTCGGTATCGAAGTTAGCTTTAGTAAGGTCATCACATTCATTTGCGCCAAAATCTTGAAGATAAACTGGATCATCGTTGCCATCCTTTTTGGCTGGTATCCAGACGGCATACATAGTCATAACATCGGTGCCGTCGGTGGGATATGCTGGAGCAGAAATAGTCTCATTGGGACCATAAATGATTGGGTCATTGGAATCATCGTTATCGGTAAGATGCGCATAAGCATCGTCATCAATGGACCAACCGGCAAAGCCGTAACCACTCTTTTTGAAATTGGAGGCTAGTAGAGTAACTGGGTCGTTTTCGCCGACATTGATCTGTTGAACAGATTTATTGCCAGTTTCACTATCGGTAATACCCATACCGTTAGGGTTGTCTGGATTATTACCGTCATATTGGATAGAATAGAGTGGCACCCAGTGAGCGTAGAGAGTGATGCCCTCACCAGCATTAGCACCGGTAATTAAGTAACTGCTACTAACTGCGTACTCTTGGTTAGTGCCGTCCGAATTATCAGTCACAGTAGACCATCCAGCAATCTTCCAGCCGGCTAAGGTCCACGAATTATAATTGTATGCTCCAAGTGTAGCGCTGCCATTACCGGAGGAGTCAAGATTAATCTTTTGGATGCCGGTACTATCTGAAATCGCTTGAGTGCAGGAAGTATTAGCCCCGGCATAAGTTATGCAGTTGTTTATATAAGTAATGGTATATTGCGGAGTCCATTGAGCATAAAGAGTAATAGTGCTACCAGGGATTAGATTAGCGGCAGAAAGTGGAGCTCCGAATGCAATAGCAACACCACTACCATCAGCAGCAGTATTCCAACCACTAAAAACCCAGCCATTTCTAACGAACCCGCCGCCAACTGGAGCATTGGTCGTATTTATTTCTACATTTTCCTGTGAGGCTATAGCACCGGTAGTGGGATATTCTGCAGTACCATTGCCGTCATAATTTATGGTTATTTTTCCCTGAGAAGCGATACAGCGTACCATGGCACCAAAATATTTTCTAGTACTGCCACTAATATTTAAACCACCACTATACACACTTACAAAATGAGAGAAAGCACGATCGGTATTAAGAGAAG
>JAEEGL013632885.1_pt1 | contig 22776 bp, 19 predicted proteins | sample 9134231 | NCBI WGS metagenome assembly JAEEGL01 (sample SAMN16246548, study PRJNA631951) | gut metagenome | biome: gut microbiome; feature: rumen; material: fiber-attached | host: Bos | place: Iran: Karaj | collected 2018-10 | reverse complement strand
TATGATGCGCAACTGGGTAAGTGATGACTATATCCAGGGAATGTACGGCGAGCCTTCGTACAAGACTAAAGGAGAAGTCGAGGCTCTAATAAGCAAGTTTATTAAACGCTGTCAGGGCGGATATTCGTACAGGTGGGCGATCATAGAGAAGGCTTCCGGCGAGTGCATCGGACAGGCAGCCTATTTCCTTGTTAATTCCGGCGGTGCCTTCGGTGAGATAGAATACTGCATAGGATCTGCTTTCCAGGGAAAGGGATATGCTACTGAGGCAACCAAGGCCGTTATCGACTTCGGATTCAAAAGGATAGGATTCAATAAAGTTCAGATATGTGTAAGACCTTCAAATATTGCCTCTAAGCGAGTTATTGAGAAGTGCGGCTTTACATATGAAGGTGACTTGAGAGAATACTTCAGGATTAACGGAGAATTCGAAGACCGTCTGTATTATTCTATCCTCAGACAAGATTGGAAATAAATCTCAGTGTGTTATCATTAAACTATCGTTTTTACGGAGGTTAGAACAATGAAGCTTGTTGCATATTTCTCCACTTCAGGCAAGACTGAAGCAGAAGCCAACAAGATCGCAGAGAGGGAAGATGCTGATATCTTTGTTATCAGACCCGCTGAGCCTTATACAAGCGAAGATCTTGATTGGCAGGAAAGAGGCTGCAGAGCCAACAACGAGATGGAAAACAAGAGTAACAGAGTTGCTTTGGCAGCTGTCTGTGAAGATATCGCTAAGTACGATGAGATCTATCTGGGATTCCCTCTTTGGTGGGGTTATGCTCCCAGAGTAGTTAATACTTTCCTCGAGAGCGCTGACTTTACAGGTAAGAAGATCATTCCTTTCGTAACGAGCGGAGGAAGCGAGTATTCTCAGAATACTGCAGATGACCTCAAGGCTTGTGCTCCCGGAGCTATCTTCGAAGAAGGAATCAGAATCAAGTAATCTTGGATAAAGTCTATTCCGGCTGGGATTCCCTTCCTAAGGGATATTGTTCTGATGTGTTGACCGAAGGATGCATCGTTCTTGAAGGCGGTGCGTTCAGAGGTCTTTATGCGTCGGGCGTTCTTGATGCTCTGATGCAGAATGATATCAATATGAGCTGTGTATGCGGTGTATCTGCAGGAGCTATCAATGGTATCAATTATGCTTCGGGCCAGATAGGAAGATCAGCCAGAGTCAATCTTCGGTATAGACATGACAGGAACTATGTCGGTGTTAAGCCGATGTTTACCGAACACGGTATGATCGGGTTCGATTTTATCTTCGGCGAGTTAGATGGCGTTGAGCCTCTTGACCGTGAGACGTTCGATAAGAGACGTTTTGTAACTGTAAGTTCTGATGTGGATACGGGACGAGCACACTTCTGGGAGAAGGATAACTGTTCCGATATATTCCATGCTATCAAGGCCTCTGCTTCTTTGCCTTATGTGTCATCTCCTGTCGAAGTTGAAGGCACATATAATCTTGATGGCGGCATAAGCGTTAATATCCCGTTTAACTGGGCCATTAATCAGGGTTATAAGAAGATAATCGTGGTCAAGACGCGTGCAGGAGATTACCGTGAACCTAAGCCGTCTGATGCACAGATAGCTCTTACCAAGAGACTTTACAAGAATAAGCCTGCTCTTGCATATAACCTTACTCATATGTATGAGCGGTATAATCTTGAACTGGATGAGTTATACTATATGACGTCATTGCACAGAGTGTTCATCATCGAACCCTCTGTCTCACTCGATGATATAGGAAGATTCGAGTCTGATATGGAAAAACTGGGAGAGCTTTACTATCTCGGAGTAAGAGACTGTGAAGCACTCCTTGATGATTTAAAAGGATATTTGAATTATTTATGAGTTTGATTGATGTAATTAAAGCGATTATCTACGGTATCGTAGAAGGTATTACCGAGTGGCTCCCTGTCAGTTCGACGGGACACATGATACTTCTTGATTCATTCCTGAATCTTAATGTATCGGAAGCTTTCCATGAGCTTTATCTGGTAGTGATCCAGCTTGGTGCGATCATGGCGGTCGTAGTCATCTACTGGAAAGAGATCTGGCCGTTCGGTATCAAAGACAATAAGCACCCCTGGAAGAAAGAGGGCTTCGGAAGATGGGTCAAAGCCGATAAGTTCACGATGTGGTTTAAGATCCTTGTCGCTTGTATCCCTGCTGTTATCGTAGGTGTTCTGTTCGATGATTTCCTCGATGAGCTGTTCTATAACTACATCTGCGTATCCATCATGCTTATCCTCTTCGGTATCGCATTCATAGTAGTAGAGAAGTGGGTAAAGGACAAAGATCCTAATGTTAAGTCTGTTGATGATATCTCTTATCCTCAGGCTCTTCTCATTGGTGCTTTCCAGCTTATCGCTGCTGTATTCCCGGGAACATCAAGATCAGGTTCCACGATCGTAGGTTCTCTTGCTATGGGTATCAGCCGTGAGGCAGCTGCCAAGTTTACATTCTTCCTTGCTATCCCTGTCATGATGGGTGCGAGCCTTCTTAAGATCCTTAAGTTCGAAGGCGATGTTACCGGTGTTGAGATTGCAACACTTGCGATCGGAATGGTTGTTGCCTTTGTAGTTTCCTGGATCGTAATCAAGAAGTTTATGGCATTCATTAAGAAGCACAGCTTCACGGTATTCGGCTGGTACAGGATCGTTGTTGGTGCTTTGTTCCTGATCCTTGGTATAGCAGGTCTGATCAAGATTTGAAAGATCTAATTTTGAACAAATAATAAGGGTCTGTCTCGTTCAAGTGAGACAGACCCTTTTGTTTTACAATCAATAATCTGTTATCCGCGCTCATCCATGGGGATGTAATCTGCTCTAGGCTGAACAGCCTTGTAAGCAGGACGGATGATCTTGCCTGCGTTATTGAGCTCTTCGATTCTGTGTGCTGACCATCCTGAGATACGTGCGATCGCAAACAGGGGAGTGTAGAACTCGAGAGGGAGGTTCAGCATCGAATATACAAATCCTGAATAGAAGTCGATATTAGCCGATACGCCCTTGTAGATGTGACGCTGTTCGGTAATAAGACGAGCAGCGATCCTCTCAATATCAGAATACAGCTTGAACTCCTTCGTCTTGTGCTTCTCGATAGAGAGCTTCTCTACATATGACTTGAAGATCATCGCACGGGGATCGGAGATTGAAGAAACAGCATGGCCCATACCATATACGACACCTGCATTGTCGAAAGCTTCCTTGTGGAGGATCTTGTTAAGGTATGCCGTAAGTTCTTCTTCGTCGCCCCAGTCCTTAACATTCTTCTTAATGTCAGCGAACATCTGCATAACCTTGATGTTGGCGCCGCCGTGCTTGGGACCTTTAAGTGACGAGATAGCGGCAGAGATAGCAGCATAAGTATCTGTACCGGAAGAAGTAACAACGTGTGTTGTGAAAGAGGAGTTGTTACCGCCTCCGTGCTCTGCGTGAAGAACAAGAGACAGATCGAGGATCTGAGCCTCAAGAGGCGTGAACTGATTGTCGGGACGGAGCATATGAAGGATATTCTCCGCTGTGGACAGGTTTGCTCTCGGTCTGTGGATATAAAGGCTCTTGTTGTCGTTATAGTAGATCTTCGCAGCATACGAATATGCAGCAAGCATAGGGAACATAGCGATAAGCTCGAGCGACTGTCTTAAGACATTCGGGATAGAGATATCATTCGCATTGTGATCGTAAGAATACAAGGTGAGTACTGCACGCTGCAGATTATTCATGATATCGTTGCTCGGAGCCTTCATGATAACGTCGCGCACAAAGTTCTTGGGAAGAGCGTCCCTGTAGTTCGCAAGTATTACCATGAAGTCAAGAAGCTCACGGTCACTGGGAAGCCTGCCGAAAAGCAGCAGATACGTTACTTCTTCAAAACCGTTATGTCTTCCTGCAGACGTTATGCCGTCGGCAATATCATGTACATCAATACCACGGTAATAAAGCTCGCCGTCACAAGATACTTCCTGTCCGTCTACGACCTTCTTGGATACGATCTCAGATATCTGTGTAAGACCTGTAAGTACACCCTTACCGTTAAGGTCTCTGAGACCTCTGTTAACACTGTACTTTAAGTAAAGCTCATTATCTATCTTATTCTCTGTGCACAATGCTGCGAGCTGCTCTATCTCGGGGGTAAGTCTTGAAAACTTATTCATGCTTCCATTCCTCCTGATACTTTATTCCTAAGTATTTAATTTACTATAAATATTTGATTTTATCAATTTGAGAGAGGCCTCATAGTGTGTGAAACTTGAGGCATTATGGGATTTTTGATATTATCCTGTCGTTATTTTTATTATTAGGAGTATCTTTATGGATTCCACATCAATTTGTATCCTGGTCACCATAATCATGTACCTGGTTATGATGATCGCGATCGGTGCCATCTTCAGTAAGAAGAATAAGAGCACTGACGATTTCTATCTCGGCGGAAGAAAGCTTGGACCTTTGGTAACTGCAATGAGTGCCGAAGCTTCAGATATGAGTTCCTGGCTTCTTCTCGGACTTCCCGGACTTGCATTGATCACAGGTCTTGCAGAGGCAACATGGACTGCTATCGGTCTTGCTGTAGGTACTTATCTTAACTGGCTGTTTGTAGCTAAGAGACTTCGTATCTATACTCAGAGACTCGGGGCTGTTACGATCCCTGACTTCTTCTCCAAGAGATTCGGAGATGACAAGAAGATCCTTACACTGATCTCTGCTCTCTTTATCGTTGTATTCTTTGTTCCTTACACAGCTTCCGGCTTCGTAGGCTGCGGTAAGCTTTTCTCATCGATCTTCGGTATCGATTACTTCTCGGCAATGGTAATCTGTGCTCTTGTTATTGCTCTGTACTGCATACTCGGCGGATTCCTTGCTGCATCAACAACAGACTTTATCCAGAGCATTATCATGACTATCGCACTTATCGTAGTTCTCGGATTCGCATTCAAGACTGCAGGTGCAAATGCTATCTTTGACAACGCTAAGTCTATCGAAGGATATCTTGATATCTTCAAGGGCTGCAATGTAACTGACGGTTCTGTCGGATCTTACGGAGCTCTTCCCATTGCTTCCACATTAGCATGGGGTCTTGGTTACTTCGGTATGCCTCACATCATCCTTCGATTCATGGCTGCTGAAGATGAGAATAAGATGCATATCTCCAGAAGAGTAGGTTCTATCTGGGTAGTAATCTCAATGAGCGTAGCTATCCTCATCGGTGTATGCGGTTATACATTAATGAAGAACGGAATCGTTCCTTCTTATGCAACAACATCTGATTCTGAACGTATCATCATCGATATCGCTTCCAAGGTTGCTTCTTACGGAGTGCTTCCCGCTATCGTCGGCGGTGTAATCCTTGCAGGTATCCTTGCTTCTGCAATGTCTACATCTGACTCACAGCTTCTTGCTGCTACATCATCCGTAACACAGAATATCGTTCAGGAGTTCTTCGGCGTTAAGCTTAAGGAGAAGACAGCTATCTGGGCAGCAAGAGTAATGGTGCTTGTTATCTCTGGAATTGCTGTATTCCTTGCAACTAATCCTGATTCTTCCGTATTCAGGATCGTATCATTCGCTTGGGCAGGATTCGGCGCAACATTCGGACCTGCAATCCTCTTCGCTCTGTTCTGGAAGCGTGCTAATAAGTGGGGTATCTTAAGCGGAATGATCGTCGGCGGTGCTTTGATCTTCATCTGGAAGTTCCTCATCAGAGTACAGTTCTCAGGCACATGGCTCGATATCTATGAGCTTCTGCCTTCATTCATCCTCAATGTTATCCTTGTTATAGTTGTATCACTTCTTACTGAGGAACCTGATAAATCGATCACTGACGAATTCGATTCGGTTGCTAAAGCTGTAAAGTAATCTGAACGGATAATCTAAGCAATTGATAAACGGCGGTTTTCAGATAAGAAAGCCGCCGTTTATTCCTATTATCTGTCCTGTTATGAATGATGATCTGTCTAATGACAGTTCGTATATGACTCCGGCCACATCCTGCGGCCTTCCCAGTCTTTGAAGTGGGGTCTCATAGAGAAGGTTCTTCTTATCTTCATCAGAATAGCTCTTCATCATATCGGTATCGATGACACCGGGAGATACCGCATTTACGCGGATGCCGGAAGGACCGAGTTCTTTGGCGAGGGACTTAACGTAAGCATCCATCGCGCCTTTAGATGCAGAATAGAGTGATTCACATGAAGCTCCTGTCTGTCCCCACATAGAAGATACAGCGATGATAACGCCTTTCTTGGCAGATACCATGGAGGGGATTACTTCATTACATACTGCAAAGAATCCACCGAAATTAGTGTTCATGATGTGAAGGTAATCGTCATATGTAAAGTCCGTGGATAGACCTGTAAGGCTGATGCCGGCGCAGTATATCAATATATCGATGGGACCGAACTTGTTAACAGCTTCTGTCATACCGGTCTTGATGGCTGAAATATCAGTAATATCGGCTCTTATGCCGTATCCGTTAGGACCGGGAGCGTTCTTGTAGAAGTAGCTTACATCGAAGCCCTCATTAAGGAAGAGTTCTACCGTTGCTGCTCCTATTCCTCTGGAGCCGCCTGCTACCAGTACGTGTGCCATAAGATTACCTCATTCTTGATATGCAAAAAGAATAAAATAGTTGAAGCCATTATGCAAACATATTAAAATTGTGCGGATTAACTTAATGAGGTTATTTACATGTCAGAAGATAAGCAGAAGCTCGATCTGATCGAGGATGTTGAAGACAAAGAAGAATACGAACGTGCGCTTGAAGCTCTTAATAAGTCAAAGAGTGCACGAGTTAAGAAGATAGTCGACGAGAAGAAGGCTAAGAAGCAGAAGGAGAAGGAGGCTCTTAAGAAAGAGTCTGCCGGTGATGCTGCTCCGAAGGGATTTGTAGCCAAGTGCAAGAAGGATCCCGTAATTCCCGCATGCATTCTGCTTCTCATCATCGCAGTTATAGGCTTCGGCCTTTATATTCTTGTTCCGATGTTCTCGATTAAGACACTCGGTGTAACGGTAGAGGACTACAGAGTAAGATACATCTCGACCAATATCTACAATACAACACTTGCTCCTTATGGTTTTACCATCCCTGAAGTTACTTATCAGGAAGAGCAGAGAGTAGCACTTACTGCATCCGGCGAGTCTTCAAACAGCAATCAGGATAAGCTTCTGTTCTTCTATGCACCTATCACTAATACAGGAACTTCTTTTGCTACTGCTATTCAGGGAAGTGTCAGAAAGACCGATAACAAGATTACTGCATTAAGAGTTATGGCTGAATACAGTGATGATCCTAATTACTTCAATTTCCTTGTTCTGTACTTCGGCTCATATCTTCAGGCATTTATCCCGGGAGTATCAGATCAGGATATACAGGCACTTGTAACTGATGCAGTACAGAACATATCCACCGGGGATTTTACTGTAAGACAGGATATTGCATTCAGAGTATCTATCGTAAGAACTGATTCCGTGAACTACGTCGCATTTGACATCATGCCTTCAGGAAATCTTTGATAACTCAATACATAATTTAAACAAAACAAAAAGGACAGTCATCAGACTGTCCTTTGTTATTGGCAGGGGAGACACGATTCGAACGCGCAACCGGCGGTTTTGGAGACCGCTGCTCTACCGTTGAGCCACTCCCCTATGCGCAACGGATAGTAGTTTACAGTTCGGTTTGCAACCTGTCAAGTGTAATGTTATTATGCTTTTTATATTATTAATAAGAGGTTAGGTTTATGAAGCTTACTGTTATCGGTGCCGGTAATATGGGACGCGCCCTCATCAGAGGATTCGTTACGGGCGGTGTTCTTAAGGCAGAGGAAGTATATGTTTACGATATCATCGCCGAGGCTGCTAAGAAGACTTCGGAAGAATTCGGTATCAACATGTCAGATGATCCGAATAAAGATGTTAGGGACAGTGATTATGTTCTCATGGCTGTTAAGCCTCAGCACTTTGATGCTACATTAGGAGGACTTAAGGATTCTCTCGGGGAGAAGACTATAGTTCTTTCCATTGCAGCTGCAGTAACTACAGCAAGGATCAGCGGCATCATCGGTAACAGGAAGTTCGTAAGGATCATGCCTAACACACCCGCCCAGGTAGGAAGCGGAGTATCTGCTATCTGTCCCGTAGGACTCTCTGAAGAGGAAACGGCATTTGTTCAGAAGCTTTTCGAGACGTGCGGCATCGTTATCATATGTGACGAGAAGACACTCGATGCCATCGGATGTGTTTCAGGAACGGGTCCTGCATACGTAATGCTCTTTATCGAGGCGATGTCAGATGCTGCAGTAGCTCTCGGCATTAAGAGAGCAGATGCACTTAAGATCGCTGCTGCTACTGTTGCCGGTTCCGGCAAGCTCTGTCTCGACACAGGCGTACATCCCGCAGTTCTTAAGGATCAGGTTACAAGCCCTGCAGGAACTACGATCGAAGGCGTAATGGCTTTGGAGGAGAACGGTCTTCGAAATGCTGTTATCAAGTCTGTTATAGCTGCTGCCGAGAAGACACGTAAGATGCAGGGTAACTGATGCCGGGATTAACTAAGGTAACGATCTATACGGACGGAGCATGTTCCGGCAATCCCGGTCCAGGTGGCTGGGGTGCGATACTCATGGCAGGCGGTAAGAGCCGTGAGATATCAGGCGGAGAGGCTCACACTACAAATAACAGGATGGAGCTTATGGCTGTGATCAAGAGCCTTGAGCTTCTTACGAGACCTTGTGAAGTGGATCTTTATTCCGACAGTGCTTATGTCGTTAATGCTTTCAACCAGAACTGGATCGAAGGCTGGCAGAAGAAGGGCTGGGTAAACAGTGCCAAGAATCCTGTAGCGAATAAGGATCTGTGGGAGCAGCTTATCGGACTTTGCAATACCCATAAAGTTACGTTCATTAAAGTCAAAGGACATGCGGACAACGAATTCAACAACAGATGCGACCAGCTCGCTGTTGCCGAATCAGCCAAGTATGCCAAGGGGTCCTGATGGAAGATAAATATCGTAACCTAATTGAAACAACCGAAGAGTCCGAGGTTATATTCCACGGCAAGGTTTTTGATACAATTGTTAAGAAAGTCAGCCTGGCGGACGGATCAAAGTCCAAAAGAGAGATTGTCATGCATCACGGCGGCGCTTGCGTTCTGCCAATTGACGATGATCTTAATTGCTATATGGTCAGACAGTTCAGAAGTCCTTTCGAGGAGATACTTCTTGAAGTACCTGCAGGCAAGCTTGAACCCGGCGAAGAACCTTTGTCATGTGCGATAAGGGAGCTCCACGAGGAGGCGGGCTTCGAGGCAGGCGAGATTACTGACTTTGGTGCAGAGATCGTATCCCCGGGCTATGACAGTGAAGTGATCTGGCTCTTCATGGCAAGAGATCTTAAGCAGTTAGGGCAGAAACTCGACGAGGGTGAATTCCTTAATGTTGAGAAGATCCCGCTTACGACTCTTCTCGATATGTGTGAGAAGGGACAGATCAGGGATAGTAAGACTCAGCTTTGTATCTACAAGGCTGCAAGGAGACTTGGTATTTGAACAATTTTGAAGGTAAAAGAGAAGTAACGGGCATAGCACTTTTCTTCTGCGCTATAGCGCTTACTCTGCTGTACTATCTTCCGGGAGAGGTTACCGGAGTATTCGGAAGTTTCTTAAGAACCGTATGCGGCGGCTTTATCGGCTCCGCTGCTTTTGTTATACCTTTGTTTATCCTCTATGCTTCTATTGATTTCTTTATCGAGAAGCGTGAGGGAGTATCTCCTATCCGAATCAGATCTGTGATCATATTCCTTATTTGCTTGTCAGCTTTGCTGTCAGTTATCACTATGGATTTTGAATACTTCAAGTCGTTGTGCGTATCTGACGTTGATCACAAGTATAAGGCTACTGAGGCTATATCACTGCTGTGGAAGTCAGGTTCTGATTCAGCTCTTATCACTCCGCCTTCCGGAAGTAATGTACTGTCCGGCGGTATATTAGGAGGACTTCTTGCTGTCTCGCTTCATACGGTATGCGGCAAGATTACTTCCATTGTAGTTCTTATTGGACTTATCGCGGCACAGGTAATACTTGTATTCCATATCTCGTTAAAGAAGACTGTTAAGAAGACTGCGAAAGCTGTTGGAAATGCAGTAAGGAAGACGGCTGCCAAGAGACCTCCCCAGAGACCCGTGCAGCAAAGACCTGTTCAAAGACCTGTGCAGATACCTTCAGGTACACCTTTTGTTCAGGGTCAGAATGTCGGCACTCCTGTAAGGATCGGTCCTCAGCCTGTATTCGATGAGAAGTTACCTTATAATGTGCAGGATCCTTTCAACAGATCGCTGCCTGTAGACAGCCGTTCAGGTTTTGCTGATATGTCGGATCCTGCTTTTGCTGCAGATACAAGGGGCGAGCAAGGTGTTCTTAAGTATGGTGAGAGACGTGTAAGCACAGAGCAGTCTTATCCTGTTGATGATGCTGACTTCTCTTATGATTCCATGCCCAGTAGCGCTAATATGGGAGCGTCGGGCAGGCAGTCTGATGCTAATTCCCATAAGAAGAATGCTCCCGCTGATTTCTATGATCTGTCAGGCGGAGTATTTGCAGATGAATCTGCTGTTAATGATGATTATTCTCAAAGACCTGCAGCAGGCGGTTATTACCGTCCCGAGGATGATATGCCTTATGAGGTTAATGATGATACGCCGTTCGATTATTCTTCTGATTTTGATAAGCCTGCCGTAAGACAGCCTAAGGTTACAGGCGGTATCATCGGTGCTCCTGCAGATATAGTTAATGACAGTGACGAGATAACTATCAATGCTGGCAGTGACGATACTGACGGTTATTCTGTTACCGAAGGACGCATCATCGATACTTCTGAAGCTAAGAAGGCATCTGCTGCCGGAAGTCTTGATGTATCTTCTACTTCTGCACAGAAAGAAGGCAAGCGCATCAAGGCTAACAGCTTTAAGAATTACAGACCTGCGCCTATCACGAATCTTGCTAAGGATAAGGCTAATAAGAATACGACAGAGAGCAATGAGAAGCTTAAGCAAAAAGCTGCGGCTCTTGAAGAGACACTCAGAACCTTCGGCATTACAGATGCTAAGGTCAATAACATTACGCACGGACCTGCGATCACTCGATTCGAGGTTACTATCGGACAGGGTGTTAAGGTATCTAAGGTAAAGAACCTTGAAGATGATATCGCTCTGGCTATGGCTGCAACTGCAGTCAGAATCGAAGCTCCTATCCCCGGTAAGAAGGCTATCGGTATCGAGATCCCGAATGAGAAGACTTCTGCTGTATACCTCGGCAATGTCCTTGATACACAGGAGTTCAGAAAGTCTACTCCGCTTACAGTAGGTCTTGGTAAGGATATTCCCGGTAAGCCGGTATACTGCGACGTTGCAAGAATGCCGCATATGCTTATTGCCGGTGCTACCGGTTCCGGTAAGTCCGTATGCATCAACTCTATACTTGTAAGTATCCTGTGTAAGGCATCTCCGAGAGAAGTTAAGATGATCCTCATCGATCCTAAGGTCGTTGAGCTTTCGGTATATAACGGCATCCCTCATCTTCTTATGCCTGTAGTAAGCGATATGAAGCTTGCTACCGGCGCTTTGAAGTGGGCTGTAGCCGAGATGGAGAGGCGATATAAGCTTTTCGCTGAGAAAGAAGTAAGAGACATAGCAGGCTACAACAACTGTCTTGATGACGACGAAGAGCCGCTGCCTCTTATCCTTATCATTATCGATGAGCTCGCCGATCTCATGGCAGTCGCCAAGAACGAAGTCGAGACTCAGATCGCAAGACTTGCCGCAATGGCTCGTGCCTGCGGAATGCACATGATCATTGCTACCCAGAGACCGTCTGTTGATGTTATCACGGGTGTTATCAAGAGTAACGTTCCTTCGAGAATCGCATTCTCCGTTGCGTCAGGCGTAGACAGCCGTACTATCCTCGATTCCTATGGTGCTGAGAAACTCCTTGGAAGAGGTGACATGCTTTACAGTCCTCTCGGTGCTCCCAAGCCCATCAGAGGACAGGGTGCATTCGTATCTGATGGTGAGGTTCAGGCTTGTGTAGACTTCCTTAAGCAGCGTTACGGTGCTCTTTATGATGAAGATATCAATGAGAAGGTAAAGAAGATCGCTAACGGCGAAGGAACTGGTAAGACAGAGGGCGTATCTGATCCTTCTGTTAACGAGAATTCCGAAGACGAGCTCCTTAATGCCGCAGTTGATGTAGTGCTTCAGGTAAAGAATGCAAGTGTATCTATTCTCCAGAGAAGACTCGGAGTCGGATATCCGAGAGCCGCAAGACTTATCGATGTTATGGAGCAGAAGGGCTATATCGGACCGTTCGAGGGAAGTAAGCCCAGAAGAGTCCTTATATCCGAGACTGACTGGATTGAGATTAAAGCCAAAGGCGGCAATTGATGGGTTCAGTGAATTCCGCACAGCTTATAGATTATCTTCGTGATAAAGGTCTTAAGTGCTCTTTTGCCGAGAGTCTTACGGGTGGGATGATCGCCTGCGGAATCGTTGACGTACCCGGTGCTTCCGATGTCTTCGAGGGAAGTATCGTATCTTATTCAGATGAGTTTAAGATGAATGTGCTTGGTGTTCCTTCTGATGTAATTCAGAATAAGACAGCTGTATCCCATGAATGTGCGGTTAATATGGCACTTGGTGCTTTAAGGTTGTCTGGTGCTGATGTCGCTGTGTCCGTGACAGGATATGCAGGTCCCGGAGACGGAGCTGACGGTACGCCGTGCGGTACAGTATATATCGGATTTGCTGACAGGAACGGAAGCGGGGCTGAGAAGAAGCTTTTCGAAGGTTCCCGTGATGAGATTAGAAAGCTTACACGTGATCATGCTATCGATCTTGTGTATGAGAGGGCGCAGAGCCTATGAGTTCATCAAGAGCCAAGAGGAAACTGTCAGGTAACAGCATAATCCTGTCTACCATACTTGTTATGGCAGGACTTATCTTGTCTAAAGCTTCCGGTTTTCTCAGAGATATATTCGTAGGTATCAAGTTCAGTGATGCTGTGTTCCGTGACAGCTTTACACTCGCGTTCTCTATCCCTGACCTTGTTTATAACCTTCTTATCGGCGGTTCGATACAGTCTGCCATAACTCCTTCTTTATCGGCTGCGATCGCGGCAGGAGAGGAGAAGAAAGGCATAAGAGCCGTAAGTATTTTTGTATCGTTCTTCTCGTTGCTGCTTATAACTGTGTGTACATTAGGAACGATATTCTCAGAGCAGCTCTACAGCGTATTCGGTAACGGCGATCACTCTGCAGATACGATCCAGTATGCTGCCCAGGCATCCAAGTGGCTGTTTCCCCAGATCGTATTCATGATGCTCGCTGCTTTGTGTATCGGTATCCTTAACGCGTATAAGAGATTCGAATCTACATCATTCGGTCCCACTATCTATAATGTGTGTGTTCTTCTCGCGATCAAATTCTTTGCCGGTAACAGTCTGCCTCAGTTGATGAGAACGACGTTCGGTATAATGATCGCTGCTGTTATCTATTTCCTGTATCAGGCATTCATGGGAAGGGACAAGCTGCTTGCTTTCAGGTTCATATGGGCGCCGGCGGATAAGGATTTCCATGCTCTTGTAAGACGTGCGATTCCTATACTCATATCGGCTTCGGTGGTTCAGCTTAATATGCTGATCCTGAACTACTTCGCGATCAGACTTCCTGATGAAGGTAACGTATATGCCTTGCGTAATGCTTCAACAACATGGCAGCTTCCTTACGGTATCTTCGCAGTAGCTATCGGTAACGTAATGCTTCCTTCTTTGGCGGAACACTTCGGCAAGAAGGATTATGAGGGTGCATCAAAGCTTCTGTCTTCAAGACTTAAGAGCGCACTGTTCCTTACAATACCTTCAGCCGGTTTCATGTTTATCATGGATTCGGATGTCATTAAGGCCATATTCCAGTGGAATTCAGCTTATACCGATGCGGATGCAGAGAGAGCAGGACAGTTCCTTGCAGGTTATTCCATAGCGATCATTACTCATTCGATCGTGTTTATCATGAATCAGGCTTTCTATGCGATAGGTAAGACCAGAGTTCCTCTGATGGCCGGATGTATAGGACTTGTTACTAATCCCTTGTGCTGCATGCTGCTGATGCCGTCTCTTGGAGCTATGGCGTTGACGTTGTCTTATTCGATCACAAGTATCCTTCAGATGAGTGTATTGTGTGTTGTCTACTATCAGAACAAAGATCTTAGACCCAGAAAGATGCTCGGCTTCCTTATCAAGTCTACGATCTGCTTTGTTATCATGTGTTCTGTTCTGTATTTTATCGATCAGTATAATGCTGATTATTCAGGTAAGTTGTTTGCACTTGCCGATTTGGCAATCAAGGGTGTGGTCGCATTCCTTTTGTATTTCTCAAGCTCTTTAATCTTAAGGGTTCAGGAGTCGAGAGAGATCATTCAGTCAGTATTGTCGAGGTTTAGTAAGTCCGAATAATGGTACGATTGTCGTTTTTTGTCGAAAATTGTTCTCATTTGTCGGATTATTCGAGTTGACTTTGTAGTATTTTATTCGTAGAATGTTTTCGAAAGTAAGAACAATTGTTCATTTTCTACGGAGGAAGTTTATAAATGGCTAAGAGTAAAGCTTCAAAACCCCAGGTACAGTCAATCTCATCAGAAGATCAGGATGCACGTAAGAAGGCACTTGAGGCTGCTATGTCTCAGATCGAGAAGCAGTTTGGTAAGGGCTCTGTTATGAGACTCGGTGATCAGCAGACGACAGATATAGAAGTAGTTCCCACAGGAGCGATCAGTCTTGATATAGCACTCGGAGTAGGAGGACTTCCCAGAGGAAGGATCATCGAGATCTACGGACCCGAGTCATCAGGTAAGACAACAGTCGCACTTCACTGTGTGGCAGAAGCACAGAAGATGGGCGGTACATGCGCATTTATCGACGCCGAGCACGCTCTTGATCCCAACTATGCATCAATCATCGGAGTAGACGTAGATAATCTTCTCCTTTCACAGCCTGATACAGGTGAGCAGGCTCTCGATATCACTGAGACTCTTGTAAGATCCGGCTGTATCGATGTTATCGTTATCGACTCTGTAGCAGCACTTGTTCCCAGGGCTGAGATCGAGGGTGAGATGGGTGATTCGCACGTAGGACTTCAGGCAAGACTTATGAGCCAGGGTCTTCGTAAGCTTACAGGTATCATCGCCAAGTCCGGTACAGTATGTATCTTCATTAACCAGCTCCGGGAGAAGATCGGTGTTATGTTCGGTAATCCTGAGACAACAACAGGCGGACGTGCTTTGAAGTTCTATTCTTCAGTAAGACTTGATGTCAGAAAGACCGAGACTTTGAAGAACGGTACAGAGGTGATCGGTAACCACGTAAGGGTTAAGATCGTTAAGAATAAAGTAGCTCCTCCATTTAAGGAAGCAGAGTTCGATATTCTCTACGGTCAGGGTATCTCCAGAGAAGGAAGTATCATCGATCTTGCGGTTGAGAACAATATCATCGATAAGAGCGGTGCATGGTTTGCCTATAAGGGTCAGAAGATCGGTCAGGGCAAGGAGAATGCCAGACAGTATCTCATTGATAATCCTGAGGTATGCGAGCAGATCGAAGAGCTTATCAGAGATTCATATAAGCCCGCTGACGGTGCGACGTATGTTGATGATGTCGATGTGGATGACGATGATCCCGACGGCGATGACGATATCCTCGGAATCGATATGTAATGGCTAAGTCACCGGTCTATAATCTCGAATCTGTCTCAGACGCTCAGACTGCCGGTATCCGCCATATCGGTATCGGTACGTGTTCATCAGGTAAGATGAGAGAGTACCTTCGTAAGAAGGGGTTCTCCGGAAGTGTTATAAATGAGGCTGTTCAAGAACTTATCAGAAGAGAATATATTGACGACGATAGAGCAGGGCGTAAAGTCCTGCTTTGCCGTTCAGGAAAAAAACAGGAGAGTAAGAGGTATCTTAAAGAACGCCTTTATGCGGCAGGTGTTGACGGTAATGTTGCCGATAAACTGCTTATGGAGGTGGAAGAAGACTCTGTTTTATGCTTTAATCTTTACTTGAGCGCCAGACCGATAGCGGCCAGCGCTGAAGAAGCCGGTGCGGCTGAAGATGAATTGCTGAAGCTTGCAGCTAAGCGCGGATTCAATCCTGATACAGCCCGTCGAGCTTACGGTAAATGGTTGGAAGAAGTATCTGATGGTTAACAGGAATGACATAAGTATATCGATCGTTGCTTTGGGATGTTCGAAGAATCTTGTTGATGCCGAATGTATGTCAACAATGCTTCGCAAGGCAGGATACAAGATATCCGATTCCCAGGATGATTCAGAAGTAGTCATTATCAATACATGTGGTTTTATAGAAGCTGCGAAGAAAGAAGCTATTGATACCATTCTTAAGGCGGGTGACCTTAAGTATGGTTTTAACGGTTCCCGTAAGCTTAAGCATATTATTGTCACAGGGTGTCTGTCTCAGCGTTATCCCGATGATATTCTTGCTCAGATGCCTGAGGTTGATATTGTACTCGGTACTTCGGATTATAAGGATATAGTCGAAGCTGTTGATTCTCTGTATAAGGATAATAAAGATTTCAGAAGAAAGTATGATTGTAATCCCGGTGGCATGACTCATCTCACGACTGACCGTGATATCTCTACTGACGGATTTGCTTGGCTTAAGATAGGTGAAGGCTGTATCCACAGATGTGCTTTCTGTGCTATCCCGCTTATCAGAGGACCTTTCGTATCTCGTCCTATGGAAGAGATCTTAGAGGAAGCAAGATCAATTGCGTCCAAAGGATATAAAGAGATTGTATTGACTGCTCAGGATACTACTAATTACGGTATTGAGATCAATAAGCACAGAATGCTTCCCGAACTTCTGGAGAAGCTCTCAGAGATAGAGGGGATCGAAGCTATACGTGTGCTTTACGGATATATGGACGGTATTGATGAGAATCTGCTTAAGGTTATGAAGAATAATCCTAAGGTGGTGCATTATCTTGATTTGCCCATTCAACACGGATGTGACAAGATCCTGAAGGCGATGAGAAGAAGAGATACCGTCGATATCATTACAGAGAAACTCGAGATGATAAGACGTGAGATACCGGATATTATCATAAGAACCACTGTTCTCGTAGGATTCCCCGGTGAGACGGAAGAGGATTTTGAAGAGCTTATTTCCAATCTTAAGAAGTGGAAGTTTGACAGGCTCGGCTGCTTCGCTTATTCTCCGGAAGAGAATACTCCCGCATTTGATATGCCTGATCAGATAGATGAGAAGGTTAAGCAGGAGAGAGTAAAGAAGGTGTATGATACACAGTATCCGATCGCTATGGAGTCTTCGAATAACCGTATCGGTTCTGAAGTCAAAGTAACGATTGATTCCGTAGCTGATGACGGTATATTCTATGTCGGAAGAAGCTACGGCGAGGCGCCGGACGAAGATCCCGTTATATTTGTTGCTGCATCCGAGCACGAACTTGAGATAGGCGGCAGATATGATGTTAAGATCCTTGAGTGCAGCGATAATTTTGATCTTACAGGAGTTACGATATGAACCTGCCTAATAAGCTTTCATTATTACGAATCATACTTATACCGGTTACGATGTTCTTTATGCTCCCGATATCGATCTACGGATTCGAGCCGGAAGCACATAATGCTTTTATTAATAACTATGGAATGATGATCGCAGGAATTGTGTTCATTATCGCTTCCCTGACTGATATGTTTGACGGAAGGATCGCCAGAAAGTATAACCTCATTACTGACCTTGGCAAGTTCCTTGATTCTCTTGCTGATAAGATGCTCGTTATAGCTGTGCTTATTGCTTTTGTGGCTATCGGAAGGATCTCTCCCTGGCTTCTCGCGATCATCGTATTACGAGAGTTCATGGTAACAGGAATAAGACTTGTTGCTTCTAGTCATGGTGTAGTTATGGCAGCTAAGATGATCGGTAAGATCAAGACAACTACACAGATGATAGCCATTATCTATCTTATGTTCGAGCCTATGATAATGAGATTCACAGGAGACGATTACGCGGCTTCTCTCCAGACTCCGTGTGCTGTATCTGTTATCGGAGATATTCTGTTCGGTATCTGTGTAATCATGACGGTTGTCTCCGGAATGGATTATCTTGTCAAGAATAAGGGATATTTGAAAGAAAATTCCGCAAGCTGAAATATAGTATTGACTTTTTAAAGTACTTACATTAAAAGTGTATTGTAGATTGTGACATACAATCAATTTTGGAGGTAATAACAAATGACTAACGAAGAACTTTTTGAGAAGCTTAAGGGCATGATTGTTGATCAGCTTGGTGTTGATGAAGATTCAATCACAATGGAGTCCAGCTTCGTTGATGACCTTAATGCTGATTCCCTCGACATGGTTGAGCTCGTTATGGCTATGGAGCAGGAATTCGACATCTCTGTACCTGATGAGGTAGCTGAGAAGGTTGGCACTGTAGGAGACGCTGTAGAGTTCATTAAGTCTTCTATCGGCTGATAAGAGTTTATTAAGATTCTTCAGGCTGAATGTACAAGATGGCATTCAGCCTTTTTTATTATCTAATACATAAGAGTAATGAATATGGATTACAGTGAACTTGAACAGAAACTCGGATATACATTTAAGAACAAAGATCTTCTGACATTGTCACTGACACACACCACATACGTTTTCGAACAGAAACGAGAACATTATGAATCTAATCAGAGACTCGAGTATGTGGGAGATGCGGTTGCCGATTTGGTAATAGGACGAAAGCTTTACGAACTTAAGCCTGAGGCTGACGAAGGTTATCTTTCTAAGATCAGATCGATCATCGTATGTGAAGAGTCATTTGCTAAGGTGGCAAGACGCCTGGGACTCGGTGAACTCCTGCTCATGGGTAAAGGCGAGGAGATGACCGGCGGCAGAGATAAGGATTCTACACTGGCAGATGCTTTCGAGGCGATTACAGCTGCCGTTTACTTTGACTCGGACTTCGAGACAGTAAGAGAAGTTGTGCTTCGTAACCTCGACGATATTATCCAGCTTGCGGTTGACGGTAAGATCTTCCTTGACTATAAGAGCAGACTCCTCGAGATCGCCCAGACCAAGAATCATCAGCATAAGATTACATTTACGATAACTGACGAGAGAGGTCCCCAGCACGAGCGCGAGTTCGATGTCGAGGTCTATGCTGATGACACGTTCCTTGCTAAGGCTACCGGCAGATCCAAGAAAGATGCCGAGCAGAAGGGTGCTAAGGCCGCTATCGAGGTCTATGAGAGGATCTTCACCGTATAAAAGCAGAATTCCGGCTTTTGTGGTAAAATGACTTGCTATGTATTTAAAGAAGTTGGAATTACAGGGATTTAAGTCATTTCCTGAATATACTCTGATCGAATTCGACCGCGGTATGACCGCAGTTGTAGGACCTAACGGAAGCGGTAAGTCCAATGTTACGGACGCCGTGAGGTGGGTTCTTGGTGAGCAGAGCGTAAAATCCTTGCGTGGCGGTAAGATGGAAGATGTCATCTTTAACGGTACTTCTGTCAAGAAAGCCATGAATTATGCCGAAGTTACTATGACTTTGGATAATTCGGATAAGTACGTAGATACGGAATATGATGAGATCGAGATCACAAGAAGACTGTACAGGTCCGGTGAATCCGAGTATCAGATCAATAAAGTCAACTGCAGACTTAAGGATATCGTAAATCTCTTTTTCGACACGGGTCTTGGTAAAGACGGTTACTCTATCGTAGGACAGGGCCGTGTTGATGATATCCTCTCGCCGAAGTCCGAGGACAGAAGGCGTGTTATCGAAGAGGCCGCAGGTATTACTAAGTTTAAGTCCAGGAAGGAAGAAGCTGAGAGGAAGCTTGCCTCCACAGAGCAGAACCTCCTTCGTATTGACGACAGACTTAATGAGCTTACAGAGCGTGTAGGCCCTCTTAAGGAGCAGGCAGAGAAGGCTACTGAGTATCACAGAGCTTATGAGCAGCTTAAGAATGCAGACATCAGCCTTCTTGTAAGGCGTATTAATGATGCTAATGAAGCGATGGGAGATTATGTTGAAGTTCTGACTCAGGTGCAGACCGAGATCAAAGAGCAGGAAGACAGATATCTCGAGCTTCGTAATTCCAATGCTGATCTTACTGAGAGATCTGAGCAGCTGGAGACCGCTATAGAGGATAAGAGACAGGAATTGTCTGATCTTACTGAAGAGATGCATGATCTGTCCTCTGATATCAAAGTCGATGAGGAGAAGGTTTCTTCAATTAAGACCAAGATCGAGCAGACTGCTTCTGCCGAGAATGATATCAATGAGGATATCGTACGACTCGAGAATGAGTATAAGGCGCGTCTTGCCAAGGCTGACGAGCTTCTTGATAAAGCTAATGAAGAGAAGAATAAGACTGAAGCCCTCGAGAAGGAGAAGGATGCTCTGCTTGATGAGTTCCGTGATTCCGAGAAGGCTATGAGCGATCTTCGTAAGTCTATTGAGGATAAGACGAAGCAGATCAATGAGGCACAGGGTAAGATCGATACTGCCAACGGTCAGATTACATCGTTGCAGGATCGAATTAGAGAGCTAACCGAATCACGTGAAGCATCCAGAAAGATCAAGGATGAACTTGACCAGAAGATCGATCAGGCCGAGAAGCTTTGGCGCGAGATGATGGAGAAAGAGGGAGAAGTTACCTCTGATATCCAGGTCAGAAACGACAAGCTCGGTGAGATCAAGAAAGAGGAAAGCACACTTCTTGAGAAGCATGAGGAGCTTACAAGACAGTTCCTTCAGGATAAGTCCAAGCTTAAGACTTTGAAGGATCTCGAGAGCCGTAAGGAAGGGTATCAGGAGTCGGTAAGAAGACTTCTTGATCACCTCGATAAGAATCCTGCTTTGAAGAAGAAGCATATCGGTGTATTGGGTGATCTTATCTCTACTGATAAGAAGTACAATACTGCCATCGAGATAGCGCTTGGAAATGCTATCCACAATATAGTCACGAAGACAGAGCAGGATGCTGCTGACCTCATCGAAGAGCTCAAGACTAATAAGCTTGGAAGAGTTACATTCCTGCCTATCGATAATATCAGACCCAGAGAACTTGAACCCAAGATCCTTAACGAGGCATCAAAGCAGTCCGGATATATCGATATCGCCGATAATCTTATCAAGAATGATAAGAGCCTTAACGATATCGTTTCCAACCTCCTTGGCAAGATCATCATATGCGAGGATATGGACAGTGCCAGAGGTATTGCCAAGGCCATATCTTATCAAGCTAAGATAATCACTCTTGATGGTGACTCCATCAATGCCGGAGGTTCACTCACAGGTGGTTCTATTAGGAGAGAAGCTACGGGTATCCTCGGCAGAGCTGAAGAGATCAAGAATCTCGAGAGTTGTCTTGTTAAGAAAGATCAGGAACTTGCAGTTGTTGAAGCCAAGAGACAGGATATCGATTCACAGATAGGTGATATTGAGAAGGAACTTGCACAGCTTGCTGAACAGCTTAAGTATTTCTCCGTAGAGAGAGCAAAGGCTGAATCCGAGTATAAGAACCTCGGTGTCAGACGCCAGGAACTCTCTGATTCCGTTACGGAAGGTGAGAAGCAGCTGCATCAGATATCTGTTGATAAGTTAAGACTTGAGGATGATATAGCTGAGTATTCGCAGATCATCAAAGAGATTGAGAATGAGATCGCGGACTTCAAGGATAATATCGATAAGAACGATAACGAAGCACGTGAGTTCAACGAGAAGCTCGATAAGTTAAGAGAGAAGATCTCTGAAGGTAAGGCGGCTTCTGAGAGAATCCTTGCTGAGCGTAACGGTGTCCTTGATCTTGCATCACATATCAAGGAAGAGATAACAAGCAGAAAGAAGAATCTCGAAGAGTATCAGAGTTCAAGAAGCACTGATGCTGCTTTGCTTAAGAGCATTACTGAAGGCATTGAAGGCAAGAAGGCTGTTAAGGCTAAGCAGCAGGAGATGTTCGAGGCTATGTCTGAGCAGATCAGAAAGCTGACTGCCGAGAAGGAAGAAGTAGACGGAAAGCTTAAGGGCTTCTTCGACAAGAGCTCTGAGATGAATGACATCCTCACACGTCTTCGTAATAAGGAGAACAATATCGTTTCCAAGAACGAGAAGCATATCAATGATATCGATGTCTCCAAGAACCGTCTGTGGGAAGATTATGAAGTTACCTACGATAACGTTAAGGACGAGTATCCTCCGTGCACTAACATTACTGAGGCGACTAAGCTTATAACGAGCCTTAAGAATAAGATCAAGGCGTTGGGCCCCGTTAATCTTAATTCTATCGAGGAGTATCGCGAGGTATCTGAGAAGTATGAGTTCATCACGGGTCAGCGTAATGATATCTATAAGGCTAAGACTGATCTCGAGAAGGTTATCGCGGATCTTGTATCTGAGATGAAGGAACAGTTCCTTAAGAACTTCACGACTATCAATGAGAACTTTAAGACCGTATTCACGGATCTCTTTAACGGCGGTAGTGCTGAGATCCTGTTAAGCGATACAGATGATATTCTTAACTGTGCTATCGAGATCAAGGCTCAGCCTCCGGGAAAGAAGCTCCAGAGCTTGACGCTGCTGTCCGGCGGTGAGAGATGTCTTACGGCAATCGCGCTGCTTTTCGCTATACTGCAGCTTAGACCGTCGCCTTTTGTTATCCTCGATGAGGTCGAGGCTGC
>JAEEGL015953440.1_pt1 | contig 22777 bp, 15 predicted proteins | sample 9134231 | NCBI WGS metagenome assembly JAEEGL01 (sample SAMN16246548, study PRJNA631951) | gut metagenome | biome: gut microbiome; feature: rumen; material: fiber-attached | host: Bos | place: Iran: Karaj | collected 2018-10 | reverse complement strand
GGCAGCTTTGATAGCGTCGTAGGGAATGCTTGCGTTCGTCGCATTTATCTGCTATGATAAGCCGACTTTGTGGTATCGAAGGAACTGGTGCCATCAATCGTTTTTAGCCATCAGGTAATGATAAAGCGCCCGACAAGGCGCCGGCAATGAGGTTGAAATCATGGATTTGTCGAGAAAAGTAATTTTTGCAGCGTGCGCATGTGCTGCATTTATGGCTGGCATTTTTAGCTGTACAGTTGAAGACCGCGATCTCGAAGAGAAAGGACTCTTCGTTTGCCGCGAGGACGGTGACTGCCTCAAAGACAGCATTTGCCAGGGTGCCGATAAGGCAAAAGGAATCGAAGGCCGCTGCGTTCGCAGGGATCAGATGGATCCTTGTTTGGATATTGACGAAGACGGTTTCTTTACTGCAGCTCCCAATGCGCCGGCTGGAACCAGTTGTTCGTTCGATAAAGGTCTCGATCCCGACGACAACGATCCAACCGTATTCCCCGATGCCCCCGAATATTGCGACAATAAAGACAACAGCGGCGACGGTTGTGTCGATGGCATTTGCAGCGAACCTCAGGCTTGCTCCGGCAGCGACAAATCCAAATGCGTGCGCCTTTATGAGTTCTGCATGGGTCCGATCGATGCCACTTTCGATAGCCTTAGCGGTACGATTTGTGATCCCAAAGCCATCGGTATGCGCGTTTGTATGGGACTTGATGCTCAGGGCAACGTCGACGAAGCCAACCCCGATCATGCGGGTTTTGTCTATGCCATCCCCACTGCCGATGGCTACAAACCCTTCAGTCTCGAACTCTCATCCCTCGATTCTTCAGACTATGCGCAGTTCTACAAAGATCCTTCCGATCCTTCCAAGGGCTTCATCGAGACCTGCCCCAAATCCATCGGTTTCAAGCGCACCATTGAGGGGACAGTCGTCGAATATTCCGAAAATGAAGAAGTCGAAAATGAAGAACAGCCCGAGAAATATTCCAAAACCTGCAAGTTCGATCGCGACTGCGACGGCAAAAAAGGTTTCGAAGAAGGCGGCAACGGTTGCAAAGAGTGTGATTCGTCAAGTTTCGCATCCAAACCAAAGAGAGATGGTGGCGAAGAGAATTGCTACGTCAACAGAAACGGCCGCGTAGAAGATGTGAAACGTACTACCAGGGAAAATTGCAGCAGCGCTAAAACTGGTGGTAAAGCATGCACCTGCTTCGGGTATTATTCATGCACAGACAAAAATGGTGCTTCAAGCATCGGTGAAACCTATTGCAATATCACGGTCGGCTCACAGACGTTCACTTTCGTTGCGGATGATGCCAACCACAAGCAGGACAGAGATAGCATGAAGGCCGCTTTGGATTCCAGCACCTCCTACTTCGATTGCGAGAATAATTAATCCATTCATCGCAATACCGCATTTACAGCTATTTTTTTAGCCGGATTTATGCTAAAAAGCCCCTCACCAGAGGGGCTTTTTTTTTGGGCTGTGTACGACGGCTGTGTTGATCTGATGCAATTGGGGATGTGCTTGAGTCTGTCCGAGGGGTTCCCACTGATGAACACGTTGGCCGTATAACGCTTTTGGGTTTTGTGCAGACCCGGTTTTACCGGCAGGTGACCGGTCGCCATCAAGGAGAGATATGAGGTTTTCGCTATTTCCAAAAAACTGCTGCGTTTCCAGCCGCATTGGACGCATCTTGTCGTGGATCGTGATGGCTTTTGGCATCGGTGTGCTCATCACCGGCATTCTGGTGCGTGATGTGGCTCCGGTGGGTGCACAGACTCCCGAAGCTGTGACGCAGGAAACCACCGACAATGCGCCGGCACAGCCCGTTGTCGATTCGCCAAATGACGCGCAGCCACAGCCCGATACGCCGGCAGCACGAATTGCCGAAGCTGCGGTTCAGGGCACTGCAAATGGAGCCGCTGGTTTGGTTGGCAATAGCGCTCCAAATGAGGATAACGCCGCTGTCGCTGCAAATGCAGCCGCAGATTCTCAGGCTGCTCCCGAAGCGCCGGCACCCGAAGCGCCGGCACCCGAAGCGCCCCAGATTCAGGCGCAGGCGATGGATGCGGCTGCGCCAGCTGTCGATGCAGACGATGATCTGGCCGCCAGATACCAGATGGATACCGTCGAAAAAGCCATGGGTCACAAGGCGCTCATCGAACAGAAAAAAGCCACCGATACGACGAATGTGTTCAGCCGGATCATGAGCATTTTGGGGATCTTCGCCTTTATCGGCATTGCCTGGCTGCTCAGCAACAATAAAAAGCGCATCCTTTGGAAACTCGTGGCCATCGGAACGGCCATGCAGCTGCTCTTCGCCATGTTCATCCTGTGGACGCCGGTTGGAAAAGCCATATTCGCATGGCTCAACGATGCATTCACGGTTTTGCTCGGTTTTACAAATGCCGGTGTGAACTTCTTGTTTTCGAGCTTTGTGAGCGGATCCGTCGAACCCGCACTCATCAATACCGCGATGAGCATCCTGCCCCCCATCATCTTCTTTAGCTCATTGATGACGGTTTTGTACCATCTGGGCGTGATGCAATGGATCGTGCGCGGCATGGCCGTATTTATGATGAAGTTCATGGGAACCTCGGGTTCCGAGTCGCTTTCGGCTGTTGCGAATATCTTTGTCGGTATGACCGAAGCGCCGCTCGTCGTCAAACCATACGTCAAAAATATGACGCACTCCGAATTGTTCGCCGTGATGACCGGCGGCATGGCAACGGTTGCCGGTGGCGTGATGGCTTCTTATGTGGCGATGCTGCAGCCATTTTTCCCCGATATTGCTGGACATTTAATCGCCGCCAGCGTGATGAGCGCTCCCGCAACGCTTGTCGTCGCCAAGATTATGATTCCCGAGACCGAACAGTCCGAAACCATGGGCAAAAGCAAGCTCGATAAGATCGCCAACGACGCCAATGTGATCGACGCTGCCGCCCGCGGTGCCGGTGAAGGTCTGCAGCTTGCGCTCAATGTCGGCTCCATGCTGCTCGCCTTTATCGCCTTAATCGCACTCATCAATTTTGTTCTCGGTCTTCCCAGCCGCCTGGTGAACGCCAATACTTACGAACATGTCGCAGGCTATGTCACCAGCGCCGGCGGAAAACTCGATCCCGCATGCGACAAAATCTATTCATCGGCTGATACCATCGCATGCACACATGGGGCGCTCATTACCCTGGCAGCCCTCGAAAATATCGAGGTTCCCGAAGAAAACCAGACGCTGACGGGCGATCAGAGCCACAAAATCGATCAGACCGATGCGCTGTATGCATTGGTGCTCGGCAAAATATCGAAAGATATGCCGGCGACCGGCACTGCGGTCTATGAGGATTGCAAGAATTCGCACAGCATCGCCGCCTGCGGTGCACTCATTGCCCGAACGCAGCAGGAAAACTGGACGCCCGCGCTCGAGCAGAAATCCTTGATTCCTATGCTTTCGCTTGAAACTTTGTTCGGATTCCTGTTCTTCCCTGTCGCGTTTTTGATGGGCGTGCCGATCTCCGATTGCTTTTTGGTCGGACAGCTGCTCGGTGAAAAAATGGCCGTCAACGAATTCGTGGCTTACCTGCATCTGTCTCAGGTTATCGATCAGCTTTCGTATCGCGGCATTGTCATTTCGACCTATGCGCTGTGCGGATTTGCGAATTTCGGTTCCATCGCCATTCAAATCGGCGGTATCGGCGGTATGGCACCCAACCGCCGTTCCGATATTGCCAAACTCGGCATCAAAGCCATGATCGGCGGCTCGATTGCGGCCTTTATGACGGCTACCATTGCCGGTGCGCTCATTTAGTTCAGTCACGTGCGCCATGCCGGGAATGAATTGCAGCAGAACCACCGTTCTAAAGAGTGGGGGAACAGATTGAAAAATGAACGAACTCACATTTAAAGAAGCCCAGGCGCGCGTCGATGCCTGGATTTCGAAATTTGAAGAAGGCTATTTCCCGCCGCTGGTTCAGATCGCGCGTCTCGTCGAGGAATTGGGCGAGCTTTCGCGATCGGTCAGTCACGCAACGGGGGTAAAAAAGCCCAAAGCAAACGAAGCGCTGCACAGTGTCGAAGAAGAAGTCGGCGATCTGCTGTTTGTCTTGACCTGCCTGGCGAACTCGTTGCACATTTCACTTGCCGATGTGTTTGAACAAACGATGCATAAAGTCGATACCCGCGACACATCGCGCTGGACTTTAAAAAACCGGGAGGATATCCATGAGCAAAATGCGTAGAATCCGAAAAGCTCGCTTTGCGCTGCCCAGTCTGGTTACTCTGGGATCAGTCTTTTGCAGTTTTTTCTCAATGTCTCTTGTCGTTCGCGCCATGAGTCTGGCCGGAAACGACCGCATCGATATGTTGTTCTGGGCCGCAATCGCCATCATCGGCAGCATCGTTTTTGATTTGTTCGATGGCAAAGTCGCCCGCTGGACGCATACTTCGACAAAGTTCGGCATGGAACTCGACAGCCTGGCCGACGGCGTGAGCTTCGGTGTTGCCCCCGCCGTGCTGCTGTACGGCTTCGCGCTTTGCAACGCCGGCATCTTCGGCATCATCGCATGTTTCCTGTATATCTGCGGTGCGTTGCTGCGACTGGCCCGCTTTAACATCGAAGCCCCCGACGAAGGCGTTCAGACCTATTTCAAAGGCATTCCGTCGCCCGGTGGTGCCGCCGGCATCGCCTCCATCGTCCTCGCAGCCATCAGCATCAACTTCACGACATTCTCCCCGTTCGAGCTCAAAACCCTCGGCGTCGCCGCGATTTTCCTCGGCATCCTGATGGTGTCCAACGTTTGGTACAAAACGCTCAAAGGTAAAAAGACCAAAGCTGACATCGGCATCGTGCTCGCCGGCATCGCATTCTTCGGCGTGATGTGCTTTGTCGAAAATCCCGCCATCGCTTTCTTCCTGCTGTTCTGCTACTTCGTGATGTGGGGCATGCTGCTCACCGTCTACATCAATCTCAAACGCGGTCCCCGCAGCAGCCGACGCCGCAAAAGCATGATCGACATGCGCGCGGTTTCAAATGATTCCGACGAATCCGCAAAATCCGACGAATCCGCAAAATCCGACGAATCCGCAAAATCCGACGAATCCGCAAAATCCGACGAATCCGCAAAATCCGACGAATCATCCAAATCTGATGGTTCCATACCTTCCGACAAACAGGTGCAGGCTGTGACGACGCTTGACGGTCTTCCAATGTTGAATGAAGACGGCAGTGAAGTAAAAGGCGATAAAAAGGATTGATTTTTCAGCACCATATACAACGGCCAGAGCGGTTATCCGGGCTGATGGGCACGTTCCCGGGTAACCGCAACATCTGCGGGGGCGCGCGATTTGTTGCGGAACACATCCCCGTGTCTGGTGAAATCATGTATATTCATATATACTGATTGGCGCGCCTATGCCTGCGGCATACGGCGCCGCCGGAGACGTGCAGACTGCACGTCTCTGCTCGCTATGGGCCTTACGGCCCATACGCTCGCTTTTTTCATACGCTGGTGCGGGAGAGAACCATGTTTTCAAAGAAAACCATCTGTGGGTTGGGATTGTGTGTCGCTCTGATTGGATGTGAGGATGATGGAACTTTGTTCATTCCTTCAGATGTCGCGCAAACGGCCGCAGATAAATCCACGTCGGAAACCCAAAAAGACGGGAAAGAGACGACGGAAGATCCGCAGCATACGGCAACCCCCGAGCTGACGCCCGAAACTGAGACCGAGCTGACGACTGGACCCGATCCCGAGCCAGAGCCGGAACCCGAACCCGAGCCTGAGCCCGAGCCCGAACCCGAGCCCGAGCCAGAACCAGAACCAGAACCCGAGCCTGAACCGGAACCCGAGCCCGAGCCCGAGCCTGAACCCGAGCCGGAACCTGAACCTGAGCCGACTTTGTGCAATGGCGAAGTCGTGCAGGATTTATATTTCGTCCACTATGGCATTGATTTGTACAAAGGTCAGTCTTCAACGCAGGATATCGTTCTCAAAACGGACAAGGGCAAATACAATGCAACGACTGTTCCCTGCCAACTGACCTGGTTGTCGAGTAATAGCAAGATTGCAACGATCGACAACAAGGGAAAAATTACCGGCGTGGGGTATGGCAAGGCCATTCTGAACGTTCGGACCAAAGACGGGAAATTCTCTGCAGATTATGTGACTCATGTCATCAATCCCGAGGTGCTGAACCGTCCCCTGACCGCAGATATGATCTATGCGAGCGGATTTCAGTTGAAGTACAATTCGGTCATGCAGGGATTTGACATGACTTCTGACGGTTACCTGTATTTCTCACAAAACGGGAATGGTAATTACCACCGTCACGAAAATCCGATCATGAAGATAGACAAATCGAAGCAGACGGACGGCAAAAAATTTGACGCGCTGATGACGATGCAGTTTGCCGGTCACGGTCAGAATCTTTCGATGGAAGAGGCTTCGGACGGCAATTATTTATGGCTTGGCAACTACGGCACCCGCGACTCTAATAATTTATATCGCACATCGCAGACGATTTCGCGCGTGAAATATGAAGACTCCAAGACGCATATTCCGTCTGATATTCAGGAGCATTATACCATTCCAAATTTATGGAATTTCCAGCCGGCGCTGGATGTTCCGAACAAACGCATGGCGGTTTGGGGACAGTCAAAGAATGGCAAGACTCGCCATTTGTATATTTATAATTTGTCGAATGCGAAAAAGCTGACGCCGAAATCGAAGCAATTGTCGTTTCCTCTCACCTGGGGCGCTGGCACTTCGGATTATCCGGAGGAAACAGGCGTTCGGCCGACTGTGAACGTGAAAGACCTGTCGGAGTTGGATCCCGTATGGCATTATGAATTCACCGATTCATCCACAATCTACAGTGACGACATCCAGCAGGGGTTTGCCATCAAAAATGGCAAGATTTATATATTGACTGGTGGCGGCAATGATAACGATGGCAACAGTGCTTCGTATGCCAATGTGACGATCATGAATTTTTCGGGTGCATCTGTGAAGAAATACGCACTTCCTGCAGTATCCAATATGCGCACCCTGAAAGACCTTGGGATCACCTCGACAGGGTATTTGGAAGCCGAGGGCATTCGAATGATAGATGGGTGTCTGTATATCGCATTTACCTCGATAGATACGGATAATGTGCGTCGCGTGGTAGTGTTGCGGTATGATTTGATGCAGGAGTAAATTGCGCGGCGTATTGCCGCAGGCAATAGACGCGCAGGCGAGCCGTATGTGCTGCAGGCACATAGGCGAGCAAAAAAAATATTCAACAAAGAATGAAATTCATCGAATTACATGTTACGAATAGGATGGGGGGAGTTCTTAACAGGGTAAAGGAAAGGTTGACTATGAAGAATTTCGTGCTCGATACCAATGTCGTTCTGCATGATCCGCAGGCAATTACAAAGTTTGGCGATAACACCGTGGTTATCCCGATTTATGTTGTGGAGGAGGTCGACAATTTCAAGAAGCAGCTCAACGAGCTGGGGCGCGCGGCGCGGCAGTTCAGCCGGACGCTGGATGATTTTCGCAAAGAGGGCAATCTGGCGCATGGCGTGTCGATGCCCAACGGCGGGAAGATTCGGGTGCTGGCGGCGGATCGCAAGTATATGCCGGCCGATAATATCGCGACGAGCAAGAATTCTCCCGATACGCTGATAATGAGCGTGGCGTTGCGCGTGCAGGCCGAAGAGCCCGATGTGCCGTGCATTTTTATTACGAAAGACACGAATCTGCGCATCCGGGCAGACGGCATGGGGCTGCAGAGCGAGAATTATGAAGAGCGCAGTTTTTCGATAGATGAGCTTTATCCGGGGGCGATTGAGCTGCGGGTCGGGGCCGACCTGATCGACGAGCTTTATGCGTCACGTGAAGTGATTGTGCCGTTTTGCGAGTCTCCAAGAGTCGATGGCGCATACGAAAACATCGAGCTGACCGAAGGTCTGGATGAGACGGGCACGGTGCTTTATCAGAACGAATATGTGCGGCTGGTGGACAAGGGCAACGAGAATCATACGGCGATGGCGCGGTTGATGCCGATGCAGAACAAGATTGTTGCGCTGGCGACGACGCGGCCCGGGTTTGGCAGCATCTGGGGGATTAAGCCGCGCAACCGCGAGCAGCATTATGCGCTCGACTGTCTGCTCGACGACAACATCAAACTGGTGACGCTGCTGGGCAAGGCGGGTACGGGTAAAACGCTGATTGCACTGGCGGCCGGATTGCAAAAGGCGACGGAAGAGCAGGTTTACAGCAAGCTGCTTGTCGCGCGTCCGATTTTTCCGCTGGGCAAGGATGTGGGGTATTTGCCCGGAGGTATTGAGGATAAGCTCAATCCGTGGATGCAGCCGATATTTGATAATGTCGAGTTTTTGATGGGTCTGAATGAAGAAGACAAACGGCGCGGGCGTCGCAGCTACAAAGAGCTGATCGATATGGGGCTTTTGCAGATCGAGGCGCTCACCTATATCCGCGGGCGTTCGATTCCGAATCAGTACATCATCATCGACGAGGCGCAGAATCTGACGCCGCATGAGGTCAAGACGATTATTACGCGCGTCGGGCAGGGAACCAAAGTCGTGCTCACGGGCGATCCGTATCAGATCGATAATCCATACGTCGATGCCGACAGCAATGGTCTGACCTATGTGATCAACAAGATGAAGGGGGTGGATATTGCGGCGACTGTGACGCTGACCAAGGGTGAGCGTTCGAAACTGGCCGAGATCGCTTCGAATCTGTTGTAACAGGATAGCCAAACATACGGCCGCAGGCCGTCGTGATGAGCTAATGACTTACCCGCCAACAGGACGTTGGCGGGCGCGTCGATGTAACGCCATGGACGGCGTTTCAGCGGCGCAACAGGATTGAATAGAAATAACGCCGGGGGACGGGGGGCAGAGCCCCCAGACGCGCGGGGGTCGGTAGGGGGCGTGCGCGGTGGCACGTCCCCTACCCGCCTGCGGCGCGTAGCCGCGCAAAGTATGTGCTTACGGCGCAAGCCGTCGATGAAGCCATAAGCTATAAGCTATAAGCTATAAGCCATAAGCATTCAGGTCGTTCAGAGCCTGTTGAAACTTATTCTGTCGCGGCGCATGAAATGCCATCTGCATCACAGCCGTCGGGGCAAATGACGGGCGGCATCTGGATGGTGTAGCTGTAGGAACCTTCGGATTCTTTGCAAACGAGCAGGATGGAAGCGATCTGGTTGCCCTGGCCTATGCCATAGAAGCACTGGGTTTCATTGACATCTTCTGCGGCGCATTCGGTCTCGTAGGCGCAGTTGGATGAATCGGTATTGCATTTGTTCGAAACGCATGCGTTGGATTCATCGTATTTGAATTCTGTACCATCGCATGTGGCGATATATGCTTTGCCGTCGTCTTCGATGCATTTGAGCGTACCGGCTTCGGTGCAGGTATTGGCGGGTTCGGGCGTGACGACTTCGAACGGATCGCCATCGGGATTGTCGATGCAGGCGCTGTAATCGTCATTGCAAATCTTGCCTTTGCATGTGGTCATGGCGCTGGTCAAATCGAGTTCGAGTTTGCCGCTTTTGCATGTGGAGAGCGACGAAGTCTTTTTGCCGCTGAAAGTGCCCATGGTGCAGATGGTTTGGCCTTCGAGGGCTTCGTCGCAAGTGCCTGCACTGGGGAGCTCACATCCGGAGTTGTCGGATAAGCATTTGCTCCAGCAATAGTCGCCTTCGGTCGAAACGTAATTGGTGCCGTTGCATGTTGCCAGGGTGTCGATGCCGTCTTTTGTGAAACATTTGGTATCGTTTTTATCGGCCTCGGTGCATGGATCGAATGTGGCAACAACGCCCTTGCGTTCGGGGCGTCCGGCGGGCTGTGAATTTGTGCCGCATCCGGTATTGGTATCGTTGCAGACGTTGGGGTCGCATCCCGATGTGGTTTTGAACGATCTGCCGTCACATGTTTTTAAAACGGCGTAGCCATCTTCAACTGCGCAGATCACTTTACCCTTGTTGGTCTGGTTGCATTCGTTGGGATCGGATGGCTGGGACGTGCCGGGTTGCTGTGTATTTGTCTGTTGCTGTGAATTGGGCTGATGTTGTGAATATGGTAAATCGTCAACGTTTTCGACCGATTCGTTGCAGGCAAAGCAAACTGCGGCGACTGCGCACAGAATACATGAGAGTGACTTTTTGTTTGTCATGAGTGAGGATTCTCCTAAACCAGCGAAATGCTGGAACAATAAAAAGCCCCTCGGGAAGAGGGGCTGATGAATGTGTAAATTCAGATGATGGTTATTGCGGTGCTACGCAAGATGAAGCATCGCTGCTGCAGGTTGCGCCTTCGCCGCACGGTGCAATGAACATCGTTGGTGCATACATATATGTGCCCTGTACGTTCTGGCACGTAGCCATGACTGCTCCAAGCATACCACGCAGGTAATCAAAGAAGCATTTTTGTGTGTCTGCTTCTGCTTCTGTACATGTATAATCATTATTACATGCAGTATTATCGCTGTTGCAGCCGTTCAGACATTTGTAATTTTCGTTGTGCTTGTATTCGCCGCTTTCACATTTTTCGAGGTAGCCGTTTGTGCAGCGAACAGAACCATTCTCGCAGGTGCTGACGACGTTGGTTGATGCTGCCTGCACGAGTACACCGTTTTCACATGTGGCGTGTGTATATTCACCACCATAATTGTGTTCAACGGGTGAATTGGCGCATACACCGCATTCCTCGTCTATCGTACATGAAGCACCCATTGGGCATCGGTAGGACATCCATTCACCTGACATAGGAATGGCAACCTTTAGATCAACTCCTGGCAGGGTTTGTGGGAATTTGAATATAGAGTTAATCATCAATTGATTGCTGTCTGTGGCATCACCCAGGTAAAGGCTGATCGATTTAATGGATACCTTTGCTTCTGCGAGCATTGCGGAAGAATTCTGACTGCCTGAAAGTGCAGCACTGAGCTTACTTTTTTGATCCGGTGTCAGATCGCTCAAATCAAGCGTGCTGAAAATCTGCATCGCTTTCTCGGTTCCAATTGTATTAAAGAGATTTGCTACCTGTTGTGTCGTGAGATCAATCAGGTTGGCATTTTCGTTGACGTAACCGGTATTTTCATCCAAGGCTTTCAGCTCGAACGTTTCATCCATGATGATACCATCGGCCAGAAAACAGGCATTATCAAGACCGGCCTGTCCTTCGACCAGAACGCTTTCAGCAAGCTTATCGAATGTAAAGATACCGCTTTCAAACATGGCGCTGTGGCAATACTGCTTTACACCAAGCGCGTGACCGGCCATCGATGTTTTGTCGATACAACGATCTTTTTGAGAGAACGTCAATGCAAACAGATTATTGGTGTCTTCCTTCGACATTCCTCTAACAACGAACTGTCCAAAGAACTGTCTGTGTGCTTTATAGATGATGAGATCTTCACTTGATGTGCTGTAGGAAGAAGACAGCGTATTCTTAAGCGCATTAAGAATGGCTTTGGCAGTATTATTTGTAATGTCCGTCGGCTTGAGGTTGATCTTGCAATCCATCTTATTGGAAGAAGTGCAGCTTGGATCCAGCTTGACGTTGCCTGCAGCTGGGTTACTGGCATCAAACAACTGACTCTGAAGTGTGGCAATCTCGGGCTTCGCCAGTATTTGTGTCAGATCCTGGGATGAATTCATCATCATCGCAACCTGATCGATGATAAACTGATCCACCTTGTTTGCGATATCTGGATCCTCAGACGCGGTCAGCTGAGCATCGGTCATATTATCGTGACCGGGTAACTTTCCGTTACTTCTTAACAAGTGGACAGATATCTCGCGAATCATATTATAGAATGCGATAGTCACACCTGATGTTGAACTTTTACGTGCACCATCTATGTGGATTAACATATCGTCGGGGCAATTGCCAGAAGACCCATTCATGCACTCACAGATGGATGAATAAAAGAGTCTGGCATAGAATGCATTTTTGATTTTTACAGATTCAGCATCGGTAGCGGAGAATGATGACGCAATCGCTTCAAAGTCCAGACCATTTGTGGAAGTCGGTAAATCGCCCAGGTTTGTTCTGAACAGATTATTCTCTAAATTTTTTGATGTAACCAGCTTGCTAATTTTTGTTAATGCAGTCACTTGATCAGTTCCAGACCCCGTGGCAGCAGTTGCTGCGAGGGTACGCAGTGTTGCAACTTGTCTGAAGATAGGCAATAGATGGGAGGCCAGTATGAAGCTGAAATATCTTGTATCAACGGTGATGGGATCGCAAGAGCCCTCTTCTACCTTAAGCGCAGTACACGAAAGGGTGTTATTGGTTCCGAAACAGCCAACATTCGAATCACACAGTTCGGTGCCGCATGCACAATACCAATCGTTTTCGTTCTTTGGTTCAGCTGCGATATTGTTGTACGCGTATTTATAAAGCGCGATCATCTCGGGGGTGCCATAGAAGACATCCTGAACACCTGATTTTCCAAAGCCCACAGCGAGTATCTGGGAGATCTGAGGCTTGAGTGCTGGAGTGTTGAGCATTGCCCGGATTTGTTCGGCCTGATTACCGGCAAGAGGAATGCCACCAGACATCATACAGCGGGTATCCCATGTCAGGATTTCAGTAACTTCCTCTGTCGGCACATCCGTATCACACCCTGTTGCGCAGCACAGAGACGCCAGCAATAATAAGCGAGTAAGTTTTTTCATAACCTTATCCTATATTAATGGCGACCTAGTTTGATCCACCAGATTTGTCAACTTTTTGTCCACGAATACAATTCACGCCATCATCCAGGCATTCACCGCACTGCGTTGAATACAGCAAAGCGTGTTCGGTATAGGTTTTACAGGAGTAATTATTGGGGCAGGCTTTTGGAGAAGTCCAGTTTGCACCGTCGCATTCAACAACATATCCGACTATTTCGCCGATGGAAGTACCGGTTTGCTGCAGATTAACCACGCGATTGAAGCAAATGGTCATGTCTTTGATGGTACATGTATATTCGGGATAATCGAGATTTCTTTCGCCCATGCACACATATTGGCGGGTGACGCTGTCGACGACACAAGAGACGCCTTCGCCGCATTCGGTACCGCCGCAGAAACAGCGTTTTTCGCTGCTGTCTTTTGCACTGGGCAGAAACTCACCGCCAGTCAGGGCGCAAAAATCAGCGCTTGTAAAGCTACCGACTTCATCTGCGGGAATATCCATGTCGCACCCTACAGCCAGGATACCCATGGCGCACAGTACGCCGCATAATAATTTTTTCATTGCGATCTCCTTTGCACGTGGCGATTAGAAGGTCATGCCAAACGAAACGCTGCCCGGCAATACATTAAACGATACGGATTCGTCGGCGCTGCCGTCGTTGTCGAGATCGATCCTGGCATAGTGGTAACCAGCGATACCGGTGAGGACTGCGCCGCCGACGGTCATAGCGATACCGGCACCGAGCATGGCCCAGCTTGCGACGTAGGGTTTTGTGACGGCGAATCCGGATTTCTCCGCATTGGTTGAGCCGCTCTTCTCGATTTTGTCGACCTTCATGGAGAGTACGCCGCCGGTGATGGCGAGGATAAGACCGCCAGCAGTGATGCCGACGCCAGCCCACATAGCGCCGCCCCAATTGCGCTTGGATTCTTCGATGAGGTATGCGCCGGCGACTTCCATACGAGCCTGCTCCTCGCGTTCCTCAACGTTTTTGGAATCCCATTCGGCTTTGAGTTCGTTGTATTTGGCCTGCTCTGCAGCGAGCTCATCGGCTTTTGCTTTGAGGGCTTCGGGGGTGGCTTCGGGATGCTCGGCTTCATAGCGAGCGTACCAGATACGACGGGACATGCCGGGATCTACGGCAACATCTGACGTCATTTCGGCTGCTTTGACGAAATACTGCGTGGCGCGATCGGAATCGCCTTTTCCTTTCATTGCAAGACCGGTGTAATAGAGCAATGCCGGGGATTTCTGGCAAATGCCAAACAGCGGCTTGGCATATTCGACGGCATCGTCGTATTGACCTTTTTCTACTGCGGTTTCGAGTTTGCTGAAATTGCTCGTCCATGTGGCATTGCTGGCCAGATTGTCGCATGAATCTGCAAAAGCGTTTGTTGATACTGTGGCCGCCAGGGCCAGTCCCAAACCAATCGAAAGTCTTTTGTTCATGAGTCACCACTCAAACCGAAACGCGCATTGGCGATGCGCAAATCCAAAAAACACGCACAAATGTGCGCCCAAAAACAGTGTTGCCAGATTGGCGTTGTTTGGGTTTAGCTGCCTGTCGCTCAAGGGCATTACCACATCCGGGGGCTGGCAAATGTCCACCATCTGTGGCCCCCTTTCTTCCCGTGAGCATGGCTGCTAACCAAATCTCACCCAGTGCCGTCCACATACGGCACTACTGTTCGGTATATAACGATTTTTGTGCGACGCGTCAAATAAATGCACCAATTTCTCTTTGTAATTATTGGAATTTTGAGAATTTTGTGTGTTTGGGTGTTATTTGGGCCTACACGATCGGGGGGCGGCCACGCAGGGCCGCCCCTACAGTCGCGTTGGATGATATGATGCCAATTCCGGGGGGAGCGCAATGCGCATCACCCCCGGTTAATGTCAAGCGCCACTACGTGGCGCTGGCGGTTGCGCCCTGCGGGCGCGTCGGATTATTTAAAAAACTGCGTTGTTTATTTCGAATCGGTACTTATATTGCCAATCCATTGGCATTTTGCCATCACGATTGAACATCACAAGCGAAGGAGTTTACATGGCATCCATCATAGGTATCGATTTGGGAACGACGAATTCTGTTCTGAGCATTTTTGAAGGCGGCAAGGCCGTCGTGATTGCCAATGCCGAGGGCAGCCGCATCACACCGAGCGTCGTTGCGTACACCGAAAAAGACGGCATACTGGTTGGCGATCTGGCCAGACGTCAGGCGATCGTCAATCCGGCGGGAACGATTTATTCCATCAAACGCTTTATGGGCAAACGGTATGATGAGGTTCCCGAGGCGGATCGCAAGAGTGTGCCTTACGAAACCTGTGATCAGCTCAACGGCGATCTGGGCGTGCGGGTGAATGGCAAGCTCTATAGCCCCAGTGAGGTTTCGGCGCAGATCTTGTCGAAATTCAAGACGTGTGCGGAGCAGTATCTTGGCCAGCCGGTATCCGAGGCGGTGATCACGGTGCCAGCCTATTTTAACGATGCGCAGCGCCGTGCGACCCAGGTGGCCGGCGAAATCGCAGGTCTGAATGTCCGCCGTATCATCAACGAGCCGACGGCTGCGGCTTTGGCCTATGGCGTCGATAAAGACAAAGACGAAAAAGTCGCGATTTACGATTTTGGCGGCGGCACGTTCGATATCTCGATTCTCGAAATCGGTGGCGGCGTGATCGAGGTTCTGGCGACAAATGGCGATTCGCATCTGGGCGGCGACGATATCGATCAGGCGATTCTCGACCTGCTGCTCGATCGCTTCAAAATGGAAACCGGTATGGATGTGCGCGGCGATGCGCTCATCATCCAGCGAGTGCGGGAAGCGGCCGAAAAAGCCAAGATGGAATTGTCGACGATGGTGCAGACCGAAATCTATCTGCCTTTCCTCACCGCAGATCAGACGGGGCCAAAGCATCTGCGCATGTCGCTTAGCCGTGCCGAGCTGGATGTGATGATGCAGCCTTTGGTCGAGCGCAGTCTGGAGTGCTGCAGACGCGCGTTTGAAGATGCTGGTCTCAAACCGTCGGATGTTCAGGAAGTGCTGCTGGTCGGCGGTTCGACGCGCATTCCCCTCGTTCAGAAAGAGGTCGAAAAATACTTTGGCAAAGCGCCCAATCACAGCCTCAATCCCGACGAAGTCGTTTCGATCGGTGCGGCAATTCAGGGCGGTGTGCTGGCCGGCGAAGTCCATGATATCGTGCTTCTGGATGTCACCCCGCTCACGCTTGGTGTCGAAGCCAATGGCGGACTGATGGTGCCGCTCATCGAACGCAATACGACGATTCCTACCAAAAAGACGAAGCTCTTCAGCACGACGGTCGATAACCAGTCGAGCGTGACGATCAACGTTTATCAGGGTGAGCGCCATTTCGCCTCCGAAAACCGCTTTTTGGGGCAGTTTGAACTGGCCGATATCGAACCTGCGCCGCGCGCAGTGCCGAAAATCGAGGTGAGCTTTGATATCGATGCCAACGGTGTGCTCCGCGTTTCGGCGACGAACAAGAAATCGAACAAGACCGAATCTCTCGTGCTGATGGGCGCAGGCGGATTGACAGAAGATGAAATCCGGAGTGCAATTGCCGATGCCGAAGCGGCCAAAGATGCAGATCTCAAGCGCGAAGCGCGTCTGGTCGCCAAAAACAAGATCCAGGGCTTTATCTTTAGCATTTCGCGCATGGAACGTGAAAATGCCGACGCCCCCCAGGAACTCGTCGATAGAACCAAGCCGTTCATCGAAGACGCCCAGGCCATTCTCAATCGCGAAGATGCTTCGACCGAGGAGCTCGAAGAAATGGCAACGAAGATGTCGACATTCAGCCGTGACTGGTACGATTTCGTGTTCCAGAAAGAAAAAGCAGCTGAAGACGCAAAGCGTGCGGCAGAGGAACAGGCTGCTCAGCAGCAGGCGGCTCAGCAGGCTCAGCAAAATGCCGCAAACTCCGGAAATGCAGAATAATTAACCACATGCTTACGGCCGCAGGCCGTCCAAAGAAAGGCTGTGCTTACGGCCGCAGGCCGTCCAGAAAATGCGCTTACGGCGCAGCCGTCCCTCAGCTTGCAGCCGCGCAAAAACCAAAAAATCCCCCGGCTCAGACAGAACCGGGGGATTTCTGTAAACGGCCTGGGATGCGCGGATCCCATGTGGATTATTCCATGATTTCCTTTTCTTTCTCGGCCACGACTTCGTCGATCTTTTTGGAGACTTCGTCCGTCATTTCCTGAACCTTGGTGAGCCCTTTCTTGAGCTCATCTTCGGTGATGTCGCCATCTTTCTGCATCGATTTGAGCATGTCGTTCATATCGCGGCGCTGATTGCGCACGGCAATCTTGGTCTTTTCGCCCAGGTCTTTGGCCTGTTTGGTGAATTCTTTGCGGCGTTCACCGGTGAGCGCAGGAACCGGCAGACGAATCAGGGTGCCGTCATTCGATGGATTCAGGCCAAGATCCGATGCCATGATGGCTTTCTCGATGGGGGCGATCATGTTCTTTTCCCAGGGCTGAATCGTAATCATGCGGGCATCGGCCACTTTGACGGCTGCAATCTGCATTACCGGGGTGGGCGTGCCATAATAATCGACGCGCAATCCGTCCAGAATATTGGGATTTGCACGTCCTGTGCGGATTTTTGCTGTTTCGCGGCGAAGCGCGACGACGGCTTGTTCATAACCCGACTTTAAATCAGCTAACAATTCTTCCATTCAACCCTCCAAACCACACGGCTGTTAATCGTTAAAAAACATACATGCGCAAGCGCAATAATGCACATTCATAACGCAAGCCTTGCTTATTGGCAAGAGCCGATTGGTGGGCGGGCGGGACGCGGCGTATTGGCTGCGCCAATAGCCGCGTGCGAGGGCGTATTGGCGCAGCCAATAGCCCCGCCCCAGTCATTACCACGGTGTACGAAGGGCGGATGATGTGCTAATGTAGGTGTGGGTATTTTGTGACGGAGGCGGTAGCGATGCTCGAGGTGATGCCCGCAGTGGTGTCGGCTGTGGTGACGACAGCGGTGACGCGGATGGGGATAAAAACCGGGATGGCCGGTGAGGAAGCGGATGCCGGGGAACCGGTGGTGCTGAGTGCGGCCAAACGTGCTGCGCAGCTGGCGGCGCATCCGGTTTATGAGCTGTTTGAGCGTGCCGCGGCGGGTGTCTGGCATGAACCATCGCAGACGCCGGTCGTTGGCGGCGCTGCGCTTGCCGGCGGTCTGGTTTATGTCGGAACGCGGCTGCCCTCGCGAGTGCCGGACGTCAACGATGCATGCCTGATTCACCCGGATTTGCCTGTTGAATTTCCCGAAACGCCCGAGAAATATGACGATCCAAATCCCGACTATGCGCAGATGACGCCCCGTCAGCGCGGCACATTGCTGAACTGGCTGGCGCACGGCAGGCGCGACAGTGTGGATTTGTCGTATCTGATGCTCTATTTTTATGGTCTTGAGCGGCGGCTGCTCATCGACGGACCGGCCGAAGGCTTTGGCGATGCATCACGTCAGCCGGTGCACGCCGAAGTGCTGCGTCTGATGAGCGATTTCGGCCATATCGCTTCGTTTGATATCGTTGTGCGTCACCTCGCCGCGCTCGTCTGGGTGCTGCACAACAATCCGCACTTTATCGAGCGCGTGCCCGATTATGTCGGCTTTGATTCGCCGCACAGCATCGGGATTTTCTCGTGGAATCTGGCGCGGCATGCGATTCAGCACAAACCCGTGTCTGCCCGCATGATGCTCGAATGGTTCGGGCATCACCCGCGTTATGGGCTTTCGGCCGATTTGCGGCATCATTTCGATGAACTGCTGCAGCTGTTTGAACCAGAGTTTCGGCGGCAGTTTGGCGGCGGCATCGAACTGCGGCCCGGTACGGCACCGCTTGTTCTGAACTACCAGGCGGCCAATCCGCAGACCGGCAATCTGTATTTTGCTTTTCCGGCGATTCCGGATGTCTTTGACAACACCGATGCACTTGAGGCAATTAAGAGTGTCGTCGCCGAATGCGCGCAGCAGCTGAATGCGCAGCGCGCTGCACCGGATGGCGAGCCGAAAAATGAGGGAAAAGAATCACCAAATTTTGACGGCAACAAAGATATGATATCATCTCAAAACGCTGCGCTTTCGGAGCCAGCACTTTAATCAGGGGGACAACCTTTGAATCTGGTATGAATCTGTCCAAAGTCCGTAGGACTTTCATATCAATAGCCCCGGTATTCGCTATACTCAAACCGGGGGCTATGAATATTGAAGCCCTGACGGGCTTCATTCTCTCAAATACTTTGAAAATACAGCAGCCTTGCACTTTAACCAGGCCGGCGTCACAAATGCCGGTATTTGTTGTGATTTACAGGAATTTCAATGCTTCTCAGGCGTTCCAGGCGTCAGCCTAAATCTGAAAATAAGCGCCCACTTCGCTTTGGTTTTCGCAAAAAACAAAAAAAGCCGATGACGCTTTCGTTAAAAAAGGATCTGTTCAACCTGCCGAATTCGATCACGATGCTGCGCATCATCCTGATTCCCGTGGTGATCGTGCTGCTATCGTTTCGCACGCCGGGGTACTGTCTGCTGGCGGTGCTATTCTTTGGCATCGCGGCAATTTCGGATTTCTTCGACGGCTACCTCGCACGGCGCCTGAATCTGGTGAGTGTGACGGGCAAATTTCTCGATCCGCTGGCCGACAAGCTGATGGTGATGGCCACGACTGTGCAGCTCGCCTCGATGGGGTGGCTGGAATCGTGGATTCCCATTGTGATTCTCACGCGCGAGCTGGCCGTGCAGGGGCTGCGCCTCATCGCGGTTGGCGAGGGGCTTGTCATCGCCGCCGGTTCCGGAGGGAAGATCAAGACCGCGCTGCAGCTGGTGGGTTTGGTCGGCCTGTTGTCGCACTATACCTATCCGATCTCGTTGTTTGGCTACGAATCGACGCTCAATCTGCACCAAATCGGCTGGCTGCTGATGGTGCTCAGCATTTTCTTCAGCCTGGTCAGCGCATGGCAGTATTTCAAGGGGTTCCTCGATGCCCTTGAAAAGAAGGATGAGGATTAGTTTTGAGGGGGCAGCCGCCCCCTGCGGCGCTATCGGCGCGGCGGTTTGCAGAGACGTTCTGTGGAACGTCTCTACAAAAAAAACGCCGCACCAATACGCGCCTACCCCCACTGCGGGGCTGCGCCCCGCAACGCCCCGGTCGCTTGATTTCACCTCGCCGCTGAGAGATTGATATGTCGTCACGCATGCACAATTTTGTCGTATTCTGCCGCAATGCCAGTCGTTATCTGCGTGAATCGCGCAAACTGACGACAACCGAGTCGATTGCCCTTCGCATCCAGCTCGCCCGCAATTGCCTCGATGAGTTTGGGATCGAGTTCGTGCCGCCCGATGAGGCTGTGGTCAATGCTCAGCCGCAGTGTATCTATGTGGCCAATCATGCGAGTTTGCTCGATGCGGTCGTCATCTGCTCGACGTTTGGCGAGAATCTGCGCATTCTGGCAAAGGATTCTTTGTTCAAGATGCCGTGGATCGGCCCGGTTCTAAAGAAAGAGCGCCACATCATGGTGCACCGCGGAAAGGGAAAAGCCGGCGGCCAGACTGCGATTAAAGAAGCCATTGCCGGCGCCATCCGCGAGGGGGCCAGTGTGCTCATCTTTCCCGAGGGCACGCGCACACCCGACGGCAATCTGGGGCCTTTCAAACATGGCGCTTTCTATAATGCCATTCAGAATCATGTGCCCATCGTGCCCCTGGTGATCCGCGGCACCTATCAGGCCATGCCCAAAACGACACTCAAGATTCGCCCGGGCAAATGCTCTCTCGAATTCCTGCCGCCTATCCAGCTTCCCGATGATTCTGCCGGAGACGAAAAAGCGCGCGCCGAAATGTTGTGCAATCAGGTGCGGCAGGTGCTGCTTGATGCGCTGCAGCAAAAATAACCAATTTGTTATCTGCTGTGGATATCAGCGCCTTTTATTGATACAATTTGAAGCGATTCGGGCTGTGTGAATCTGCACGCCCGGACCTGTTTTTGGGGCTTTGAATGATGAGAGCGTTGATAAGCTCCAGGCTCCAGGCCATATTAGAGCTTAGAGCTTAGAGCTTGGAGTTCTAAATACCCACCATAAGCCATAAGCCATAAGATAAGCTATAAGCCATTTATATTCGTGCTCGTACAACAGAGCCATAACCAAAGGAGTATTATGCACAAATCCAGGATTCAGCTTGTGATTTCGTGTCTGGCAGTGATCGGTGCTGCCTGCGGCTGCAGTGATGATGCAACGACGGGTTCAAGAGCGACCGCCAGCGGCTGCAATTGTACCGGTGGTCAGATTTGCGTGAACAACACATGTCAGGATAACACCGATCCCTGCAAGGATTGCACAGGTGATAAGGTTTGCATTGGCAACACGTGCATCGATCCGAGCAATGTGTGCGATCCCGATTGTACCGGCGGTCTTATCTGTGCCGACAAACGGTGCGTCGACCCCGGCAGCATCTGCAATCCCAAATGCACCGGCGGCAAAGTTTGTGCGAACAATCAGTGCAAAACGCCCAGCAGTGACTGCGATCCCGAATGCACAGGTGATGAGACCTGCGTCGATCACGATTGTGTGCTGGTCGACTGCGACAAGCCTTGCGGTAACCGTTGCTGCGGCGATGGTCAGATGTGTGATACTGTCGATACCAAATGCCGAAATCAGTGCGATGATGGCAAGCCGACCTGCCTGGGTGAATGCTGTCCCGAAGGCAGCGAATGCGGTGGCGAATTCGGCTGTCTGGCTGTTTGCAACGAAACCCAGACGCTCTGCTATAACAATCTGCTCAAGCTCACGACATGCTGTGATGCCGGCAATGTTTGCGAAGAGGGCGAGTGCCGCATCGATTGCACCGAAGGTCCGAGATGCGGCGATATCTGCTGTGGTGCAAAAGAAATCTGCGACGACGGCAGGTGCCGTCTGGATTGCCCGGTCGAAACCGGTATCCGCTGCGGTGAGAATGAAGAATTCTGCTGCGATAACGTCAAAGAGGTCTGCCTGTATCACAAATGCCTGGCCAAAGGCCGCGCGTGCACGACATCCAATATGTGCACGTTCGATGAGTTCTGCGAAGAATCCACGCTCACCTGCGTGAACACAGACAATGTGCCCTCCACGTGTCAGGTTATCCCCAAATTCGACACATTCTCGGCACTGCAGCAGTGGCACTGGCCCAAGGATCTCCCCGGCGGTGTGCCTTCGACCGATCCCACCTATATCCGCGTCATTGTTATGCCGATGGCTGCGAATATGACAGACGATAACGGTGATGGCGTTATCGATGAAAACGATATTCCGGACGTCGTGTTTGTCGCCTATTCGACGACGCGCAGCCCCGATGATCAGGCCCCCAGCGTGATTCGCGTGATCAGCGGTGACGATGCACACGAAATCGCTTCTTCTGCCCCTCGCTATTGGACTTATCCGCTCGATGCGGCGATCGCAGATGTCGATGATGACGGTTATCCCGATATCATCGCTGGCACCGATTTGCACCACAAGCGCGGTTCAAATGATTTCTCGACCGGTGAGAATGCCGAGTATCTCGAAGTGCTCACGGTGATGCCCATTCCCAAAACCGATCCCGAAGAAGCCCAAAAATATAAACTCGAAACCAAATACAGACTGGATATCCCGTTCGACCAGAAACTCAGCTTTATTTCGGTCGCCAATATCGATGGCGAAGGTACGCCAGAAATCCTCACCAATGCAGGTATCGCGAGCGTTGTCGAAGTCGATGGCGTGAAGAAACTGCAGTGGCGCCAGGGCTGCGAAAATAGCAACAAATATGGCTATCCGCATGCGGCAGATCTCGATGGCGACACGATTATGGAGATCGTTACCAACAGCGCGATTTACGATACCCATTGCAACCTGCTGACAGACGGTCTTTCGGGCGGACACGTCGCCATCGCCAATCTGATGCCGAGCGCTGATGATGCGGCAGAAACCGGAGAGCTCATTCCCGAAATCGCTCAGACCAATGGCGGCAAAGGCGGCGGCACATTCAGATTCAGCAAGGTCTATAAAAAGGACAATGGCGACGGCACCTTTACCTGGAGCGT
>JAEEGL010569758.1_pt1 | contig 22778 bp, 20 predicted proteins | sample 9134231 | NCBI WGS metagenome assembly JAEEGL01 (sample SAMN16246548, study PRJNA631951) | gut metagenome | biome: gut microbiome; feature: rumen; material: fiber-attached | host: Bos | place: Iran: Karaj | collected 2018-10 | reverse complement strand
TGTTTCATGAGGTGTGTAAGATGACTATTAATGTTGATGCATTTTTGAAAGTTAGTCTTCCTATTCTGGCAAAAGGAATGCTTGGTATATTATTTGTTGTGGGAGTAATTGTGCTAAGCAAATTTGCCCTTAACGCCATTTTTAAGGATTAAGACTGATATTTCATGTTAATTAAGAGGGAGCTTATTAATAAGCTCCCTCTTTTTGTATATAAAAGGCGGTACATTCTCAATAATGTACCGCCTTTGGATACTATGAACTAAATAGATTTATTCACTTGCAGTCGGTTTATTATCAGAGTCACTATAATCCCCTTCAGGATCTTTTAATGGGGATTCACGATCTTCGTTATAAAAGTGAATGATATCAGCTTTCTGAAGTTGGACCAAGACCACAGCAGTAACAGGAAGAGCTAACATTCCTATGAGGCCTTGAGTCCGTAAACCTACAAACATAAGGATCAATGTAAGAAGAGGATGGATACCTACCTGTTCACCAACAATCTTCGGCTCGATTATATTTCTAACTATATTTATAATTACGTATCCTATAAAAAGAATTATGGCCTGAATATAATTACCGGAAAAGGCATCAATAAGAATCCAGGGGATCAATATTGTTGAAACACCAACTATAGGCATGAAATCGAAAATAGCAATAAGAAAAGCAACAGTAAATGGCCGCTGAACTGAAGCAGCCAGCATAAGAACAGACATTTCAGCAAGCGTTATCAACATTATCAAAGAGTATGACGCAAGATATTTGACTATCGTATTGAAGAAATTGCTTTTAATATGTTCCAAAAAGAAAAGCTGTCGTTCACTAAGTTGTCTTTTTATGAACAACATCACGTTGTCATAGTCAAATGCAATGAAATAAACAGAAATCACAGTCATGAGGAAAGTCATAAGGAAAGACGGGAAAGAAGAAACGACATTAGTAAGCCACTGCACAATCTTAACAGATGAGTTTGTCACAAGAGAACCAAGTGAGGTAAGGATAGAATTTGCAGTAGTTTCTAAAATCGATCCGACTGTAGGACCTAGTATTTCTATGAAATTAGTTCCTTCGTACCACTGTAAGGCTTTTTGGATATACGGCTCAACGGACCGTGTATATATACCAGGAACGGCCATAATTACATCTCTTAAACTAGTGACGACCTTTACACCGCATAATACAACGATGACTAGAAGAGCAATTACTGCCAGTGTCAGTACTATTAAAGCGCTATGTTTTCTGTTTATTTTCGTTTTCTCAGAAAATAGAATAATCGGTCCTTTAAAAATGTAATTAATTACAAATGCAAGAACAAAAGGCAAGACGTATTTTAAACCCCATTTAAAAAACAGGATTACAATTGCACAAATAATCCCATAATAAGCTACATTGACAAGAAAGTTGATTTTCTTTTTATCCAATTGAGATTTCTCCTTATGTATTTTGAGCTATTTCAAGCATCTCTGTAGCATTGAGCAGAGAAGTATCTGTTATATTTTCACCGGAAATGATCCTGGCAATCTCATGTATACGCTCTTCCCTGTTGAGAGTTCTTACAGTAGTGAATGTTCTGCCACCAGATTCATTTTTCTCTATTAGGAGTTGAGCATGTGCATAAGAAGCTACCTGAGCAGAATGAGTAACACAGATTATCTGATGATCTTTTGCTGTCTGTCTAAGTTTAGATCCTATTCTCTGAGATCCTGTTCCGCTTACACCGGTGTCGATCTCGTCGAATATTAGTGTGGGAATACTGTCTTTATCAGCCAACACGCTTTTTATTGCCAACATGATTCTAGATAATTCACCACCGGAAGCGATTCTTGCAAGAGGACGTGGCTCTTCGCCGGTGTTAGCAGAGATGAGAAATTCTATATTATCCAGTCCATTTATTGTCAACTCTTTTGACTGTTGCCAATTAACCAGAAACTGAACATTAGGCATGTTCAGAAATTCCAGTTCACTTTTGATCTGGGATTCAAATCTGAGCAGAGCGGTTTTTCTTTCATTTGAAAGAGATTTTGCAGTGTTTATTGTATCTGTCTTTTCGATATTGAATTCAGCTTGAAGTCTTTCTAATTTTTCGTCAGAGGTTACTATATTATTTAACTCTTCTTCTGCTGTTTTAAGATAATCAAGGATCTCAGATACAGAATTTCCATATTTTCTTTTGAGTTTAAAGATGAGATCCAGTCTTTCTTCTATTTCATTTAGTTCGTTTATATCAAAACCGAACTGATCTAACCTGTCACTGAGCTCTGAAGAGATATCGGTCAGTTCATAATAGATTTCAGAGAGTTTCGTATTGCAATTATCAACTTCGGGAGACAATCCTGAAATATGTTCGAGTGATGAAACTGCAGAAAACAGAGCTGACAAAACACCTTCAGAACTATCATTATCAGAACCATTAAGAATGGAATAAGCTTCACCCAAAGCTTCAAGGAATCTCTGAGAATTCTTAATCAGATTTCTTCTTTGTTCAAGATCTTCTTCTTCCCCATCAGATAATTCAGCATTTGAAATCTCATTTATCTGAAAAGTAAGCAGATCTATACGTGATTCTTTATCATTCTGATCATTAGACAGATTTTCAATCTGTCGTTTCAGATCCATTAAATGACGGAATTTAATCTGATATTCATCCAGAATCTCCTTGTCTTCAGCATACCTGTCTAATACATGAATATGTCTGTCAGGGCGTAAAAGTTCCTGATTGTCCATCTGTCCATGAATATTGACTAAATCCTGACATAATTCACGTACTGTAGCTGCGGTAGCAGGCCGACCGTTAATTCTGCAATTGCTTTTCCCTTCAGCGGTAATCTCACGCTGAAGTATCAATTCGTCATCACATTCATATCCCTGTTCATGTATAAGATCTTTAGTGCTGTCAGGAATATTGTCAAATAAAGCAAATATAACAGATTTTTCAGCTCCTGATCTGACGATATCTTTAGTGGTTCGATTACCGAGAATAGCATTGATAGAATCAATGATTATTGATTTCCCGGCACCGGTTTCGCCAGTAAGAACATTAAGACCTTCAGATAGTTTTACCTGAGCTTTTTCTATTACCGCTACATTTTCTATATCGATCTCGCGTAACATTTTTGAAGTTAGCCCTCAATAATACTGATTATCATGTCCTTTGTCTTTAAAGCTGCATCGCTGTCTCTACAAGCAACAAATATAGTATTATCGCCTGCAATAGTTCCAACAACATCTTCATTGACGATGTTATCAATAGATTCACATGCAGCATTGCCCATACCTGTATGGCACTTGATGACAACGAGGTTTTGAGCAGTATCAGCTGATACGATTGATTCTCTTAGAATTGTTCTGTATCTTCGTGCATTGGATTGAATCGGACTCTTTTCGGAGAAAACATAATGAGATCTTCCAGAGCTATCTCCTGACTTGACAAGCCCTAGTTCATTTATGTCACGAGATGCTGTAGCTTGAGTTACATCAAATCCCATTTCTTTCAAAAGTCCGATTAGTTCTTCCTGGGTATAAACGTTTCTTTCAGACACAATAGTTCTAATTGCCAAGAGTCGATCTTTCTTCCCCATATTTAACCTCCTGTAGTACCAGAAAGGAGTTCATATACATCACGTTCTTCAGAAAGCATTAGTTTAAGCTTCTTTCTATAACGTGTTACTGTAGCAAATTCATTCTTTCTGATCGTTCCAACATCCTGACCATCAGCGATTATCGCAACTTCTTCATCTCTATCTGACATAACTACTTTTATAGATGTTTCAAGTGGAACGACAAGACTATGTTGAGAAGTAGTATGTGCACAAATCGGTGTTATGACTGCAGCACTGACATCTGGCAATATAACAGGTCCACCTGCGGATAAGGTATAAGCAGTGGAACCAGTAGCAGTTGAAACGATTATTCCATCACATCTGTAAGTAGCAAGTTTCTTGTTATCTGTATAGAGATTCAGCTCAACTGTTTTGCATATGTCCTTCTTAAAAAAGACAAAATCATTTACGGCAATTTGATGTTCGTCCTTACCATTAATTGATACAGTCAAAAGATCACGCTCAGAAAGATACAATTTCTCAATAAAATCATTTTTAAGACTATCAATATCTGTTTCATCATAAGCAGCCAGAAATCCTATTCGACCTGCATTTATTCCACAAATAGGAATATCCAGCGCAACAGCATCTATAGATGCATCAAGGATGGTACCATCCCCGCCGACGGCAAATAGAACATCATAATGTCCGTCATATGGATCTGTTCCGGTACTAAAACCAAATTCGTGTAATTTATCAATGAGTCTTTCTGCTGCATTTACAAAACGAGTTCCGTTACCAGAACTCACACAACATCTCATGGATCCCTTAAACCTCCGTTAATGATGTATGAGCAGATTCAACTACTGAATCTATATCAAAAGGATTTGATTCAGCATTTAATTTTGCATATACAAGGAATTCGATATTTCCTTTAGGCCCTTTTACAGGAGAGTATGTTAAACCTTTGATACCATAATTGTTTTCTATGAGAAAAGACAATATGTCATTTATAACTGCTATATGAGTATCCTTGTCGCGTACAACGCCGTTCTTTCCAACTTTATTTCTGCCAGCTTCAAACTGGGGTTTAATCAAGATAACTGCTTCTGCATCAGGTTCCACAAGTTCTGCTAGGACTGGGATGATAAGCTTTACTGATATGAAAGAAACATCCATAGAATAGAATGATAACTTGTCCTTTATTATTTCGTTATTTAAATATCTTGCATTTGTTCGTTCAAGACATACTACTCGATTGTCCTGCCTAAGAGTCCAAGCAAGCTGCCCGTAACCAACATCAACAGAATAGACCTTCTTCGCTCCATTCTGTAACATACAATCTGTAAAACCACCAGTAGATGCACCTATATCAGCACAAACTTTTCCTTTTAAATCAACAGCAAATAGATTTATAGCTTTTTCGAGCTTAAGCCCTCCGCGGCTCACATATCTTAATCTTTCAGTGATTTTTATCTCAGATGTTTCTTCAAATTCTTCTCCAGCTTTTAGAACTTTTTGCTCATTAATATAAACTACGCCGCTCATAATAAGAGCTTTTGCCTTTTCTCTGCTTGGAGCTAATCCTTTTTCAACAATAAGCTGATCAATACGTTTTTTCATCGAGTAGCTCCTTTGCACTCTCGATCAGATTCTCAGCATCAAGCCCTAATAAGTGTAACTGCTCACTTACCGTAGCTTGCTTTACTATATGGTTTTCTATCGCAATTGTTTTATATCTACCAGAAAATCCTGAATCGCTTAACATCATACATAGATGTTCTGAAATACTACCTTTTTTTATTGCTTCTTCTGCAAAGACAACATACCGGTAATCAGAAACGATATCCATTATTCTTTCGGGAATAGGATAGATTACGTTCAACTTTAAAATATCAGTATCAATATCCTGAAGATTTAACAGCTTTGCTGCAGATAATACCTCGGAAAACTCTCTTCCGTATGTGATAAAAAGAAGATTCTTTTTATCACTGTTAGCGATTAAATCAAAGTCATTTCCTGTACATAAATATGAGGATAAAAGACTATCCTCTTTTCCTCTGGGATATCTTATAGCACGAGCGCCAGTTTCTTTAATTAATTGTGTAAGCCAGTAAATCAATTCACTGTAGTTACAAGGAGACACTATTTTAAATGTATCTATAGAAGACAAGATAGCTACATCATATAGGCCTTGATGAGTTTCTCCGTCTTCACCAACAAGACCAGCCCTGTCTATTGCTAATAAAATATTTATGTCATCAAGAGAAATGTCATGGATCAGCTGATCCACAGCACGCTGTAAAAAAGTGGAATAGACTGCGAATACCGGATTCTTACCTCCTTTTGACAATCCAGAACACATTGTTACTGCATGCTGTTCAGCGATACCTACATCAAAGAATCGTTCAGGATGTAGGTGAGAAAAATACTGAAGACCTGTAGCATACTTCATTGCTGCGGTAACGGCACATATATCATTGTCATCTGAAGATAATTCTGCAAGGGTTCTTCCGAAAGTATTTGAGAAACTGTCTATTAGAGAGATATCCGGATTACCCCTATCCAGATCGAATTTCCCTACTCCATGATATGCTCCAGGGTTTTCTTCTGCAGGAATATAACCTTTACCTTTTTTTGTTATTACATGTACAAAAACGGGTCCGTTATCAGAAGAATCCCTGATATGAGAGAAAAACAGTTCCAGCTCAGAAAGATCATGTCCATCTAATGGGCCGACATAATTAAATCCTAGTTCCTCAAAGATTATTCCTCCAAATAACGATCTTCTCAGAGCTGTTTTTGAGGCTGTAACAAAATCAGTAATAGAAGAACCTATAATAGGTATTTTACTTAGAGTTTGTTTAATGTTTTTCTTTGCATTCAGATAATTGGTGCTGGTTCGTAACCTCATCAGATAATTAGACACAGTGCCAACACTTTTAGAGATGGACATGGAATTGTCATTCAAAACTACGATTAAATTGTCCAGATGAGGATCAATATTATTCATCGCTTCAAAAGCAAGTCCGCCTGTTAAGGATCCATCTCCTATGACAGCAATGGTTTTGCTGTTGTCTCCTGAAAGCCTTTTTGCCTGTGCAAGACCAATTGCTTGTGAAATAGATGTGCTTGCATGTCCCTCTATGAAACTGTCAAATTCACTTTCAGAAGGTTTAGGGAATCCTCCGATACCATTTTTCTGTCGTAAAGTATTAAAAACAGTATTTCTCCCTGTAAGAAGTTTATGCACATAACACTGATGTCCGACATCAAAGATAAGAGTATCTTTAGGACAGTCGAATACAGAATGTAAAGCTACAGTAAGCTCTACAATTCCAAGATTTGATGCCAGATGACCTCCTGTCCGTGAGACAGTTTCTATCATTTTTTCTCTGATTTCCTGGCATAACTCTATTTTCTGTTTATTATTCAGCTTTTTGAGATCTGAGGGGTTTTCAATGGTATCTAAATACAGACTCATATCATTTGTTCCTGTTCAGCATTGTTTTCGCGAACCATTCAAAATATCCGCTGCTGTCAATTCTATTGATTGATTCTATACAATGATCAGTTAATTCGCTGGCTATTTTACTTGATTCTTCGATACCGTAAACAGAGCAATAAGTCACTTTGTTATTATTGGCATCACTGCCAGAATTTTTTCCAAGTACTTCAAAACTTGATGTTACATCAAGAATGTCATCGACAATTTGAAACACAAGACCAAGATTATCACCGTATTCTTTTAAAGCCCGCTGTACTTCTTCATCATCACAATGAGAACATGCAGCGCCCATCATCAAAGAAGTGGTGATTAGTTTTCCGGTCTTGTTTTTATTAATAATATCTAGTTGTGATGAAATCTCTTTTTCTGTATCAATTCCGCGAAGATCCAATTCCTGTCCAAGGATCATGCCTCGATATCCAGCTGCAGAGGAAAGAAGCGATGAACAATTTGCAGATATCTCATGATTTGGAATAGAAGACAATTGATAAAAAGCTTCAGTCAGTAGACCGTCACCTGCAAGAAGAGCTATAGCTTCACCATACTGTTTATGACATGATGGCTTTCCGCGTCTGAAATCGTCATCATCCATGCAAGGAAGATCATCATGAATAAGAGAGTAACAATGAAGCATTTCTACAGAACACGCAGCTTTGATAGCAGCATCTCTGTCTCCTTCTAACATCTCGCATACAGATAAGACTAAACTTCCTCTGATTCTTTTTCCTCCAGAAAGCAAACTGTACCTCATAGCTTCGCTGACGATACCGTTAGCCACGATGAGTGATGATAAAGTGCTGTTAATCAAATCAACATGATTATTAAAATGTTTATTGAAATCCAATCAGACATCCTCCTGATCAGTGATCTTAAAATTTTGATTTAGTTCAATTATCTTTAGCTCCGCCTCACTGAGCATTTTCCTACATTTTTCTGTTAATTCACATGCTTCTTTATATAATCTTACTGACTCATCTAATGAAATCTGTCCAGATTGAAGTAAGGCGGATATCTCATTGATTCTCTGAATATTAGATTCAAAAGTTTTCTTATCGCTCATTTATATGTTTTACCTCATCGATAATACATGTTAATTCTCCATCTGAAAGAGATATATCTATCTGATCACCGTTATGAAGCTGATGGATACTGTTGACATTTTGTTTATCCTTAGTGATATAAGCATATCCTCTGGACAAGATGTTCAGAGGAGAAAGAGACTGAAGGTTTTTTTCTTTACTTGATAAATCATTCTTAAGACTACTGAATAATAAATAGAGATTAGTTCCGAGATTGTTCAAAGAATCAGCCAGGAGATCCTTTTTAGACGAAATACGGTCTTTAATAACGTCTCCAGAAAGAGATAAGTTTTCTATCGCATTATCCAGCATTAATGGAATATCAGGCACACTTATTTCAGCGCCTGCTGACGGAGTAGGTACTCGTATATCAGCTCCAAAATCCAATAAAGTATAGTCTGTCTCATGACCGACAGCCGATACAAAAGGTATCGGTAAACTACAGGCTGCCCTTACTAGTCGCTCATCATTAAAGATCCAAAGGTCATCATTGCTTCCACCACCTCTTGCTATGATCACAAGATCTGAGCCGAGAGGATCCATCTTTATAGCGTTTATAGCGTCTATTATCGCATCAACTGCAAAGAGTCCTTGGACAAAAACCGGATAAAGGAGGATCTCTACAAAAGGATTTCTTCTAGTACAGACGTTTTGAATATCCCTGATAACAGAGCCTGTAGCAGAAGTAATAACTGATATCCTGTCCGGGTTTAGAGGAAGTTTTCTTTTTCTGGAAACATCAAAAAGTCCTTCTGCCGTTAAGCGCTTTTTCAATTCTTCAAGCTGTTCCTGACGCTTTCCAACTCCAATCTCAAAGATATTATAGGCATTCAGCTGAAAGTCTCCGCCTTTTTCATACAGTGTTATTCTGCATGAAACGAACACTTTCATTCCGTCTTTAGGCATAAAACCTAAGCGTTGAGCATAAGATCTGAACATAACGGCACGTACAGAAGAATTGTTATCAATTAATCTGAAATAAATATGTCCGGATTGAAGGTGGATATGGACGTCAGACAACTCCCCTTCTACCCAGACATTTGATAAAACTTCATCGTTTTCGAGGAGCGTCTTTACATACCTGTTTAATGCAGAAACAGTTATCGCTTCTCTATTCATGTTCATTACTGGTATTTTCGTTCATTTCAAGACTCTTCTCAAAACTGCCAAGAGCACCGTTAATGAAAACGTAGTCTTTTTCACTTCCAAATCGTTTTGCAAGCTCTACTGCTTCACTGATTACAACACTGACAGGTATATCCTTCATATAAAGCAACTGAGCTGCACTAAGCCTTAAAATTGCCAATGAGGACTTTGGAAGCCTTTCAAGAGACCAACCCTGCAAGAACGAGGATATCCTTGTGTCTATCTCATCAATATTATTAATCGTATTATTGATCAATGAACTGCAGAATTCATCTACTTCTATCACAGTACCGTCATCCAGTATAAAATCACTGTCGGGTACTACTTCATCATTTACATATAGGGAGAATAACAGCATAAATGCGTTAGTTCTTGATTCTTTTCTAGTCATCTGAAGCTCCTGAAAAATGTATAAAAATTATATCATTGTATATACATCCAAACAATGAATATACAATTAATTTTGCAATACATTTAGTCTGTTCTCTCAAACATGGACATGAATTCATCTTCAGTAAGAACAGTTATACCTAGAGTACGCGCTTTATCAAGTTTGCTTCCAGCAGCTTCTCCGGCTACAACGAAATCTGTTTTGCGTGATACAGAAGAAGAACTGTGTCCACCGTTTTGTTCGATAAATGCCTCAATCTCAGATCTTGAGAATCTAGACAAAGTTCCGGTAACAACAACAGTTTTTCCATCCAGAATTGAACTACTGACTGTTTTTGTGTATTCCATGTTCAGCCCGGCATCACGAAGTTTATTGATCAGATCAGATGTTCCTGCTCGCGAGAAAAACTCACACACACTTTCTGCTATTTTCGGTCCGATACCGGGAATCTCTGCTATATCTGATATAGATGCTGATGAAATCAGGTCAATGTTACTGAATCTATCACATATCAACACTGCAGCTTTACTGCCGCAGTTTCTGATTCCCAAAGCGGTAATTAATCTGTCAAGATTATTGTTTTTTGAGTTTTCGATAGCTGTAAGAAGATTATCGCAGGAACGATCTTTGAACTTTTCGAGTTTTAGTAGGTCTTCTTTTTTCAGGAAATAAAGATCTGCAACATTTGAAATCAATTCATTTTCGACTAACTGGGTGACTATAGAAGGCCCAAGCCCCCTAATGTCCATAGCGTCTTTGGAAGCAAAATAAATAATATTTCTCACTGCCTGCCCAGGGCATTCAGGATTTATACATCTAGTTGCTGCCTCATCTGAAAACCGGACTACTTTTTCTCCGCATGAAGGGCATACTTGAGGTAAACTGAAAACAGGTATATTCAGATCATGGTCATATGCCTTAATAACCTCCGGAATAATCTCTCCTGCTTTCCTCACATCGATTGTATCTCCGATACGAAGTGAGAGCATATCGATATAGTCCTGATTATGAAGACTTGCTCTAGATACAGTTGTACCGCCAAGAGATACAGGTTCAAATATAGCAGTAGGAGTCAAAACACCTGTTCTTCCGACTGTAACTTCAATATCGAGAAGTTTAGTTGATTTGATCTCTGCAGGATATTTATATGCCACTGCCCACCTTGGGGCCTTTACCGTGGAGCCAAGTGCTAATCTCTGATCGAAATCATTAATCTTGATAACAGCACCGTCTGTATCATATTCAAGACTGCTTCTTGTTTCACCGATACGTTTTATCTCTTCTATGATCTGATCTTCATTAGTACAGAGGACATAAGAAGGAATAACGTTAAAGCCAATGTTTTTCAGCCAATCAAGTGACTGTATGTGACCAGAAAGTGTCTCAGATGTCTGTTGTACATTAAAGATAAAGATATCCAGATTCCTTTTCTCAGTAATAGACGGATCTTTTTGTCTGAGGGATCCGGCTGCAGCATTTCGAGGATTTTTAAATGGTACGTTTCCTTCTGCTTCCTGTTCAGCAACTAGATCTGCAAAACTCTGTCTAGGCATAAAGACTTCTCCTCTAACTTCAAGTTTTGCAATATATGAAGGTATTCTGTGAGGTATAGTTCTGATTCTCAAAAGATTCTCTGTGACATCTTCTCCAACAGAACCATCACCTCTTGTAGAACCTCTTACCAGCATACCGTTCTCATATTCAAGAGAAACGGAGAGACCGTCAATCTTGGGCTCTACAGAAAAAGAAGGTGTATCAACAGATTCATTTACTCGCTTAATGAATGAATGAATCTCTTCATATGAAAAAACATCTGTAAGACTTTCCATTCTTACAGTATGTGCAACACTGGAAAACTTTGCAGATGCTTTTCCGCCTACAATGTTAGTAACTGAGTCTTCAGCTGCAAACTCAGGGTGAAGTTTTTCCAGTTCTTCCAGTTCTCTGTTAAGCCTGTCATATTCTTCATCTTCAATGACAGGATTGTCCAGTTCATAATATAGCCTGGCATTTTCAGCAAGATAGTTTCTTAAAAACTCGATTCTCTCTTTTACATCCATAACAATATCTCAATAAACAAAGCAGGATAGACCGTGTCAACGATAATATCCTGCTATTTTTATACATCAAAGTGAGATCATTTTCGTCATTTCGAATTTACTAAGGTCAAGAGTGCGATTCATAGCAAGAGCTTCTTCGATATCAAGATCCATGATCTCACCGTGCTTAAAGACAACTACTCTGGAGCCCTTTCCGTCTTCAAGGAGTTCGACAGCTTTATGGCCCATCTCTGTTGCCATCACCCTGTCTCTCGCAGTAGGAATCCCTCCGCGTTGCACGTGGCCAAGAACAGTAACTCTTGTTTCGATTCCTGTTCTGGTTTGAATGAAATCTGCAACATCATGAGAGCTTCCGCAACCTTCGGCCATAACGATAATAAAATGTGTTTTTCCGCTTCGCTGAGTATAGAGGATCCGTTCAACGACATCTCTGTCAAGGTCATATTTCACTTCAGGAACAAGAGTCATTAAAGCTCCGCTGGCTATACCAATGCTTTGAGCAAGAAAACCAACTTTATGTCCCATTACTTCAACAACAGAACACCTTGCATGTGACTGAATAGTGTCACGCAGTTTGTCTATCATTTCGACTGCCGTGTTAATGGCTGTGTCATAACCTATGGTATATTCCGTGCACGCAATATCATTATCTATAGTTCCAGGAACACCGATACAAGGAATTCCTGCACGACTAAGATCAAGTGCTCCTCTGAAGGTACCGTCACCACCGATACAAACGAGACCATCTATGCCGTTTTTTACACAAATATCCTTCGCTTTCTGAACACCTTCGCTGGAATTAAATTCTAAACATCTGGCGGTATATAGCATCGTACCTCCGCGGTGCAGTATTTCGGAAACACTTCTTATATTCATCTCGAACATGTCATTTGCGAGAAGACCTGCATATCCCTTACGGATACCATATACTCTCATTCCCTTATAAATGGCAGTTCTTGCAACAGCTCGTACAGCTGCATTCATACCCGGAGCATCTCCGCCGCTGGTAAGCACTCCGATTGTTTTGATCTCAACAGACATATATAACCTCCGGTCTATTAATCATTTATATACAACATTCGGTTCACCTAAGAACTCTATCAGTTTATTCTTCAGATATTCCCCATCCTGAGCGTACATTGATTCAGGGACAAGTAACTGCTGTTTTGTATCCTGATAATAGAAGTGTACAGGAATATTACCGGAAAATAGTCTGAGAAGCGCAGATATTCGGTTTATCATTACATCATCGCTATGCTGAAAACGAAGGTAAACCGTTTTGGGTTTAGAAGGAACTGCCTCCTGCATCGTTTTAACTGTGTTTTGTGTATCTGTATTCCTAGAAGAATACTCAGTTACATCATAAATGTCCGAAAGGAGCAATTTGGGCTGTTCTTCTTCACGGAAAGATATTCTTCCGTATACTATTGAGATCTCATTCTCTTTAAGTTTAGAAGAATATTTGGAGAGAACTTTGGGAAATACAAGCATCTCTAAAGTTGAACTCATATCCTCTATGTTAACAAATGCCATAGTTTCATTGTTTTTAGTAACTTTAGTCCTTACTGATTCTATTTCACAAAGAACAGAAACATTTTTGCCGTCCAGCTCTTCACCATTAGAAAGTATCTGAGAGATCGTGGTCAAATTGTATTGGCCAATAAGTTCGGAATAAGCATTTAATGGATGACTTGAGAAATATAGTCCTGTAGATTCTTTTTCTCCTTTAAGGATTTCTTCCTGGCTGTATTCCCCCATATCTTCAACCATCTCGTCGGAATAAGGATCAGACGATTCATATTCATCCAAATCAAGAAAACTGATCTGGCCGGCAATACTGTCCTTCTTCTCTTTTTCTACTGATTTTGAAACTAATTCTATGGAAAGAAGCATGCTTTTTCTGGATTTTCCGAGGCAGTCCATTGCACCGGAACGAATTAGATTCTCTACTGCTCGTCTATTCAATTCATTTGATTCTAGACGGCTGTAAAACCCTACAAAGGAAGTAAAAAGTCCATTTTCACGTTCTTTTACTATGGAGTCAATCAAGCTTCTTCCGACATTTTTCACAGCAGATAAGCCAAATCTTATCTTACCATTTTCGACTGTGAAACCTGCATTACTCTTATTAATATCAGGAGGAAGAAGATCTATTCCCATAGAATGACATTCAGCGATATACTCGATCACTTTGTCAGTCCTGTCGATAATACTAGTCATCAGTGCTGCGAGGAACTGAACAGGATAATGACATTTAAGATAAGCAGTCTGATAAGCAACGTCAGCATATACTGCAGCATGAGATTTATTGAAAGCATAAGATGCAAAAGAAGCCATATCATCATACAGACTTTGAGCGACATCTTCGCTAATACCGTTTTTTCGGCATCCGTCAATGAATTCTCTTCCGCTCTTTTCCATCTCGGACTTTTTCTTCTTTGCCATAGCTCGTCTGACAATATCAGCTTTACCTAAACTAAAGCCAGCAAGTTCACGGCAGATCTGCATCACCTGTTCCTGATAGATGATTACACCATTAGTAACATCAAGAATAGGCTTTAGCAAAGGTGTTTTATAAGAAATATCATCAGGATGCTTTCTGTTCTCAATATACGTTGGAATAGAATCCATAGGCCCGGGTCTGTAAAGAGATATGACAGCTATGATATCTTCCAGATTTTCGGGTCTCATATTGATTAGAAGCTGACGCATTCCCCCAGATTCAAGCTGAAATACTCCTGTGGTATTACCTTGAGAAAGCATTTCATACACTTCCGGATCATCAAAAGGTATTTTACTCATATTGAAAGAAGGATCAGTTTTCTGAATCTCATCTTCACAATCTGCAATAACCGTAAGGGTTCTCAAGCCTAGAAAATCCATCTTAAGAAGTCCTAGTTCTTCCAAAGTGGTCATTGTAAATTGAGTTACAAAGCTTTCATCATTTTTAGCAAGAGGCACGTAATCACTGACTTCTTCTCTGGTAATAACTACTCCAGCAGCATGAGTAGAGGCATGTCTGGGCATGCCTTCTATTTTCATAGAAAGATCGAGAAGTCTTTTGACTTGCTCATCATTATCATACAGTTGCTTCAGTTCAGGTTTTCTTTCAAATGCATGGTCGATAGTAATACCTAATTCCTGAGGAATAAGTTTTGCTACAGTGTCTACCTGACCGTAAGGAAGACCAAGGACTCTTCCGACATCGCGAACAGCAAGTCGTGCAGCCATTGTACCAAAAGTAACAATCTGAGCTACATGATCAGAACCGTATTTTTCAGTTACATACTCTATGACTCTGGATCTTTTTTCATAACAGAAGTCAATATCAAAGTCAGGCATACTGACCCTTTCGGGATTCAGGAATCTTTCAAAGATCAGATTATACTTGATTGGATCAAGATCAGTGATACCCATACAATATGCAGCTATACTGCCGGCACCCGAGCCTCTTCCTGGCCCGACAGGAATATCATTCATGCGAGCATAGTTGATGAAATCCCAGACTATGAGATAGTAATCAACATATCCCATCTGAGTAACGACAGATTTTTCATATTCAAGACGGTCAATAATCTCTCTACTTGGATTATCACCGTATCTTTTTTTAAGACCTTCATCACAAAGTCTATTAAAGAATACAAGGTTATCGCTGCCGTCCGGAGTTGAGAAATACGGAAGTTTCGTAACTCCAAATTCAAAATCAAAATTACACATTTCTGCGATTTTGGCAGTGTTAGTTATTGCGTCCGGAACCGCAGAAAACAGATCGCACATCTCTTCTGTAGATTTGACATAGAAATGATCGGTCTTAAACTCCATAACATCATCGTCATCGATGGTATGGTTAGTCTGTATGCAGATAAGAATGTGCTGCATCTCGCTGTCTTCTCTGTTTATATAGTGACAGTCGTTTGTAGCAACAAGAGGGATATCAACTTCCCTAGCAAGTCTAATAAGATCCGGGAGAATTGAAATCTGTTCCTCGATTCCGTGATTTTGAAGCTCGATATAATAATTATCTTTTCCAAAGAGATCACGATAATATTCCGCTACTTCTCTGGCTTTTCCATAATCCCCAGTCAAGAGGGCTTGAGGAATCTCTCCTGCCAGACATGCAGAAAGACAAATCAGCCCTTCATGGTACTTTTCAAGTAATTCTCTGTCAACTCGTGGCTTGTTATAAAACCCTTCACGGTTAGCAATACTGATCATTTTGATCAGGTTTTTATATCCGACATCGTTCTTGCATAATAAAACAAGATGATATGGTGTGCTGTCGACTTTATAGATCATATCGCGACGAGATCTTGGAGCTACATATACCTCGCACCCAATGATCGGTTTTATCCCATGCTTTTTAGCCTCTTTATAAAAATCAACGCATCCGTACATCACTCCATGGTCAGTGATGGCTACAGCTGTTTGACCGTTGCTTTCTATTTTTTCCATTAACCGATCTATCCGGCACGCTCCGTCCAGAAGGCTGAATTCGGTATGCAGATGAAGATGTACAAAATCTTCTTTTTTAATACTATTCATTTCCATTCAAATAATCATTCGCTATACTTCTGATTTTTCTGAGTCTGTGACTGAGCCCTGATTTTGTCAGCCCTTCTTCAGTCATATTTGCTAATTCATTGAGATTGAGTTCTGGATATTTCTTGCGCATATCTGCAACTTTTAAAAGATCCTTGCTGAGAAGTTTCTTACCACCGTGTTTGAATAACCGGTCTATCAATTCGATATCTTTATAAGCAGCAGAAACTGCTTTATTCATGTTTGCGTTCTCACAGTTGACGCGACGAGTAACTTTATTTCTCACTGATCTGACTATTTTGGCTTCCATCATCTTCATGGATGAATTTGGAGCTCCGATATATGTAAGCAGATCTTCTATTGTTTCAGAATCCTTAACATATATAAGATTGTCATATCCTCTTACAGATGCTTTCATATTAAAATCACATTCATGAAGAAGAGCATAGAAATCTGAAGCAACATTCGCTCTGTGAGTAGTAAATTCGAGGTGATATCCCTTCTGCGGTTCAGATACTATACCAGCGGCAAGAAATGCGCCTGCAGTAAATGCTTTTATACAGTTATGACATAAGAAGTGATCATGATTTATTCTGATCTGAAGTCTTCCGTTAATGCTGAAATAGTCAGAAAGGATACGTTCGCATATTGTAGGATCCTCACATTTTATCGAATAAACCTTTTTTCCTTTATGAACCATATCGTTAGTGATACCGATACCGTTTAGTGCAAATAGATTTAAAAGGTATTCGATTATTTCTGGATTCTCACTACTAAATGATAGATTAGTGTTGCTGATTCTTGGGAAGAAACATAAAAAACCGTATAAATGAGAACTAAGACAGCAGTTATCATAGTTTGAAGAATCCATTATTTCTTTTTTACATTCATAACTGAAGCTCATTAATTGACCTTTCCGATATCTCTATGAACTGTCATTGCTTCAAAACCAAGTGATCTGACATATTTACAAAGGTATTCTGCAATAGATACAGATCTATGTCTGCCACCAGTACAACCTATGCTGATGACTACCTGAGTCTTCCCTTCTTTCATATATAGAGGCAGCATCGTTCTAAGCAAAGATTCGATGCGATCAATTAACTCTTGGGAACGCTCAGAATCAAGCACAAATTCGCTCACGACATCTTCAAGCCCTGTTTTCTCTTTTAATTCCTCTTCATAAAAGGGGTTAGGAAGACTTCTTACGTCAAACAACAGATCAGATTCCTGTGGTATTCCGTATTTATAACCAAAAGAAATAAACCTAACATTCATTAAAGAGGCAGGTTCTTCGGCGAATAGGCTTATAAGCTGTTCTCTTAGTTGCTTTACGGAAAGATTAGTAGTATCGATTCGGTAATCAGAAACTTCTCGTATACTATTAAGCATATATCTTTCAAGTTTAATTGCTCCTGACAATGAACCATCGGATGAATCGATTAAAGGATGTTTTCTTCTGGTCTCACGATATCTTCTCTCAATTACTTCATCACTGCATTCCAGAAACAATATTCTATACCTTATACTGCTATTATTGAGATCTTCAAGACACTGGGCTATTTCTTCTGATGTGTCCCCTGCTCGGACATCGGTGACTACAACTACTCTTGGAAAACGTCCCAGCTGTTGTGACATTCTAGCAAAAACAGGAATGATCGTTGGAGGAACATTATCAACACAAAAGAACCCCATATCTTCTAAGGCATTAAGTGCCTGTGTTTTTCCTGATCCTGCTTTTCCAGACACGATCAAAAAATAAGGTTCATTCATTTTACTCTAGTATTTCGACCTCACATTCCAGCAAATAACCTGTTTTTTCTTGTACAGTATCTCTGATTATTTCAATAAGATCAAAAATGTCTTTTGACGTAGCATTGTCCCTGTTTATCACAAAACCGCAGTGTTTCTCACTGACTTGTGCGCCACCAACACGGAAACCTCTGAATCCGCACTCATCGATCAGTTTTGAAGCATAATTGCCTAGCGGTCTTTTAAACGTGCTTCCACAGCTTGGATACTCCAAAGGTTGTTTATCCCTTCGTCTGCCAATCAAGTCCAGCATTTTAGCTTTTATCTCACTGACGTCTCCGTGCTCAAGACGCATAACTGCAGACAGAACGATCCAGTCTTTATTAGTGTGAAAAACACTATTCCTGTATGAGAACTGAATATCAGGAGAACAGATGAACTTTATCTGACCATTTTCGTCAAGATATTCTACAGAATGAATAATATCTTTTATCTCTCCGTCATAAGCTCCTGCATTCATATATACTGCACCACCTACGGAACCAGGAATACCATATGCAAATTCTAGTCCTGTTAGTTCCGAATTCAGCGCTGCATTACAAACTTCAGATATCGGAGTACCGGCACCTACGGTTATGCAAAAGCCATCTACATTTATATAATTCAGTGCATTTTTTGTAAGTACTACAACTCCATCATATCCTTCATCTCTGGCTATAACATTCGTCCCGTTACCCAGAATGAAAAATTTCGTTTCGGACTTTCGCAGATAATTAATGGTTTCAATGAAAGAAACTTTATTATTTGGAATAACGACAGCAGATTTACCGCCAGTCCTGAAACCTGTGTATTTTGAAAGATCTCCTTCTTCCAGGACACATACACCCTTTATGTCTTTAAGATGAGCAAGAGTATTATTCAATTGATACCTCCATCACAATGTAAGTCCAAGTGAATTTAACAATTCCTGTTCAGCGTTGTAACCCATCTGTCTATCTCTGTAATTCATCGCAGCGACTTCAAGAATTACTGCAAGATTCCTGCCAGGTTTTACCGGAATGGTGATCTGAGGTATTTTTATACCGAGAATATCGAGAGTCTCATTATCGTTACCGAAATTAGTATAAGATTTATCAGATTCCCAAGGCTCCATCTTAACGACAAGATCAACTTTCTCACTGTCTTTTACAGCGCCCATTCCGAAAAGCTGCTTGACATTCACTATGCCGATACCGCGCAGTTCCATAAAATACCTTGTATTTTCCGGAGCTGAACCAACGATGCTTATATCTGAGACTCTTCTTAACTCAACAGCATCGTCAGCAACGAGTCTGTGGCCTCTTTTTAGCATTTCTACAGCAGTTTCACTTTTTCCGATTCCGCTGTCTCCTATAATAAGAATACCTGTTCCGTATACTTCTATCAGTTCTCCATGCCAGATGACTCTTTGTCCAAGCTCTACATTAAGATGCCCGATAGCTGCTGACATAAAGTCTGAAGTCCTCATGCTGGTTCTGACAAGAGGAACGGCGTATTCTCGTGCTAGTTTAAGTTCATCATCATAGATCTCCAGATCACGCGTAATCGCTACAAGACAAGGCCTTCTGGAGAATATCATCTCCAAAGACTTATATCTTTCTTCAGGAGTTTCTTTATCAAGGTAAGATTGTTCCATCAGACCGATAATCTGTATCCTGTGAGGATCAAAATGTTCTGTAAATCCTGTAAGAATCAAACCTGGTCTGTTTATTTCAGCTGTATCAAGATACAATTCTGAAAGCGGAGAAGGAGTATATATAACTTCAAGTTTTAATGCCTGAACAAAGCTCTCAATAGATATAGAGTAATTAGCCATAGTCAGAATCCTCCCATTTAATTATAATTTTGGAAGATATCCATTTCAAACAGATTATCTTTCCATTGAAAGCAAGATACTGAGGTCAAAAAAGCGTCTTATGATTATGAATTATGAAGCTGAAATACGCATAGAAACTGAAAGACTGATACTTCGTACATTAAGAAACAGTGATTCAGATGAAGTTTTTCGTAAAATCGCCAACGATCATGATGTATTGAAGTATTATGTGATGGAATACTCTGATTCTATAGAAGGATACTCAATCAATAGAATAGTGGATTCATTCCATCGTAGCAAAAGATATGCTTTGGCAATAGAACTGAAAAAGAGTAATGAATTTATAGGTATGATCCATCAGTGCAGTTCCGCAGATCCTATATTTCAGACAACAGAGATTGGATATGTTCTTGGTAAAGAATACTGGAACAAAGGATATATGACAGAAGCATTGGATTCCTTTATTTCTTTCCTTTTCTCCAAAGGGATTCATAAAGTGTTCTGTACTCATATAATCGAAAATACAGCGTCAGGAAGAGTCATGCAGAAATGCGGGATGATACCTGAAGAAGGCACACGTAAAGAAGAACTGTTTTACAACGGAAGATACTGCGATCTTAAGGCATATTACAAGATTAATCCTCAATGACAAATAGGAGAAAAAATGATTAAAGCTATTCTATGGGATATTGATGATACATTGCTTGATTTTCTCCCCACTGAGAGATATGCCATACGTAAATGTTTCAGTATATTTAACATCGGTGAATGTACTGATGATATGCTGTCTGTTTACTCGGAAATAAATAAGAACCACTGGTATCTGATGGAAACCGGGCATATGAAGAAAAATGATATGCTTATTTCAAGGTTCAAAGAATTCTTTTCTCTGTATGACATTCCTATAAGTATTGCGGAAGAATTTAATTCAGAATACCAAAAGCGTCTGGGTGATAAGGTCTTCTTTATTCCCGGAGCATATGAAATCTTGAATTCCCTGTCAGAAAAATACATATTGTGTGCGGCCACAAATGGAACCAAGACTTCACAAAGTGCAAAGCTTGAAAAAGCCGGACTTAACAGTCTGTTTGATTATCTTTTTATTTCTGAAGACATAGGATTTGAGAAGCCGGATCCGCGTTTTTTTAGCCGAGTATTCTCTACCCTTGGAATAAATGATCATAGAGAAGTGATGATCGTAGGTGACAGTCTGTCAAGTGATATTAAGGGAGGAATCGATTCTGGATTAGTTACTTGCTGGTATAATCCCTCAAGAAAAGTGAGTGAATCACTGGAACCAGATTATATAATTGAACATCTATATCAAATAAAAGACATACTTCCGAATAAAGATAAAACAGAAAGTTGACAAAATGAGATTGCGAAATAGACCATGGGCTGCACCAGAATTATCTGCTTGTCCCTTTTACATTAATCATTGTGAAGAGCTTAAAGGTCACTGGAAAGAAAGATTTGGAAATGAAAACCCTATTTGTCTAGAACTAGGATGCGGTAAAGGTCTGTTCTTGAAGGGAATAGCTCCAAAATCGACGAATATTAATTTTATAGGTGCTGATGTAAAGAGCTTAATGCTCGCATATGCCAGAAGAAACATTCAGGAAGCGTTTGAAAAAATAAATAAACCTATTACTAATGTTCTTCTTCTTTCCGTCGACGCAGAAAGAATATATAACGCCTTTTGCAGTGATGATAAGATATCTAGGTTAATTCTCAATTTCAGCAATCCTTGGCCAAAACCAAAACATCATAAGAAAAGATTAACGCATCCGAAGCAACTAGAGAATTATAAAGAGTTCTTGGAAAATGAGGCATTGATCGAGTTCAAAACAGATAATGATGAATACTATTTAGATACAATAGATTATCTGAATTCCTGCGGTTTTACGATCATAGAACAGTTTTATGATTATTATGAATTACATGAAATTGATGAGGCCTTACTTACGGAACATGAAGCCAAATTTATAAGTCAGGGTTTGCCGATTCATTATTTAAAAGCTAATCTATTTAAATGAAATAAGGAGCTGTGACTTACTTCCTCGCATTAATGAGGTAGTTTTATCACAGCTCCTACTGACATATGTTTAATTAGAAGATATCAAATGATATCTGTTCGTAATTCCCCACTATCTCATCAAAACTGTCAAGAACTTCGCCTACTCCTCCACGAAGACAAGATGAGACAGTAATATCTGCTAATGCCCGGATCTCTTGTGGAGCATCAGCTACAGCGGCACGTATGCCGCCCATCTTCATAAGCTCGCGATCATTGTAGTAATCACATATCACGATAGTATTATTAAGATCCTGTCCTATTAGTTCACATAATGTAACAAAACCATTCGCCTTATCTGTTCCTTTTAATACGAGATCGATAAGCTCAGGACCGGGTCTCATAAGGGAGAATGAAGAAAAGATGCCACCAAGAGAACTTTGGTTAAAAACATACTTTTCAATGGACGTCAGTATCTCCTGTCTCCCCAAAAAGACTACTTTATGCCATCTATCAGGTATTTCATCCAGGTCACAAAGAACATACCGCATATGCTGTTTTCTTAAATGATCATCTGTTTCAGCATTCATTCTTGGAACATAAACTGAAGGCTCTACTACAATTTCTACACCGACTTCAGGAAAAAAAGAAATAATATCTCTAACAACATCTCTTGCTTCAGCAGGCATCGGATTAGAATAAAGAACTTTACTATTCGAGAAATCGTAAATGTATGCACCGTTACATAAAACAGCAGGTTCAGAGAGTCTTATCCAATCAGTTATTTTACTGACAGATTCAGAGCATCTTCCGGTACATACAGTAAACCTTCCTCCTTTGGCAACAAACCTGTCTATTGCATCAATATTGTTCCTGGGTATCCCGTATCCAGCTT
>JAEEGL015174918.1_pt1 | contig 22779 bp, 19 predicted proteins | sample 9134231 | NCBI WGS metagenome assembly JAEEGL01 (sample SAMN16246548, study PRJNA631951) | gut metagenome | biome: gut microbiome; feature: rumen; material: fiber-attached | host: Bos | place: Iran: Karaj | collected 2018-10 | reverse complement strand
TTCCACGCAGCAGCTCATAAACATGTACCTCTTATGGAGGACAGCCCGAACGAAGCTATCAAGAACAACGTAATGGGTACATACAAGACAGCTAAAGCTGCAGCAGATGCAGGTGTTAAGAAGTTCGTTCTTATCTCAACAGACAAGGCTGTTAACCCTACAAACATCATGGGTGCAACAAAGCGTATATGCGAGATGATCATCCAGATGATGGAGCGTCAGACACCCGGTACATCTTACGTAGCAGTAAGATTTGGTAACGTTCTTGGATCCAATGGTTCAGTTATCCCGCTCTTCAAGAAGCAGATTGCTGAAGGCGGTCCGGTAACTGTAACACATAAGGATATTACAAGATTCTTCATGACAATTCCTGAGGCAGTTTCCCTTGTTCTGCAGGCATCATATTACGCACAGGGTGGTGAGATCTTCGTTCTTGATATGGGTGAGCCGGTTAAGATCGATGACATGGCAAGAAACCTCATTAAACTCTCAGGTTTGAGACCTGATGTTGACATCAAGGTTGAATACACTGGTTTAAGACCGGGTGAGAAGCTTTACGAAGAAAAGCTTATGGCTGAAGAAGGAATGAAGACTACTGAGAATAAGTTGATCTTCATTGGTAAGCCGATTGAGATGGATGACAATGAGTTCAAGAAGAAGCTTGCCAAGCTTGATGACGACAGTAAGGAAGATGACAAGAACATCAGACAGTATGTTATGGATATCGTTCCGACATATCATCCAGCAAAGTTCGACTAATATCTTATATTGGGATAAATGAATAGGTAAAAAATGGATAAGATAAAGCGCTTTTTTAAATACGATTTCTTCATAATGCTTTTGGATATAGTTGCAGTAAATGCAGCATATTTCCTTGCATTAGTTTTGAGGTTCTCCATCAATAACAGGATGGATCCTCTTATTGGGAATTACATTGATACAGTTATCTGGTTCGCACCTATATATACTGTTATCTGCATTATTGTATTTGCACTATTCAGATTATACGGTGGAATGTGGAGATATGCCGGAATTCGAGATGTAAACAGAATTCTGATTGCAAATATCATTACTACCGTAGCTCATGTAGTTATTACAGTTCTCTTATACCAGAGAATGCCTGTAACTTATTATGTAATGGGAGCTGCTATCCAGCTTGTTTCCGTCGCATTTATCAGATTTGCATATAGACTTGCAATCTTGGAGAAAAGACAGGCAACAAAAGCAAATGCCGTTAATGCTCTTGTTATTGGAGCAGGTGAATATGGAAGCCAGACTATTAAGCTTCTTAGTATAGGTGTTCAGTATAGACCCGTAGCAGTACTTGATTGTACTAATAAGGATTCAGGTAAACTCATTGACGGTATTCCAGTATATGGAATAGATGAGTTTGAGAAGGTTGTTGCCAAGAACAGAATCAAAGCAGTATTTCTTGCTGCAACAACATTAGATAACGAGAGAAGAAATAGCATTATTAAGTTCTGCAAAGAAAAGCAGATTCAGTACAGAGATTATTCTTCGTTCTTTACTTACAAAGGAGATATTGATTCATTTGATGCAGTTGTAAGTACACAGAGAAATCAGGATCTTGATGAGAAGAAATCGATTCCTTTCTCACCTCCGGATATTACTGATTCAGAGATTAATGAAGTTGTTGAAGCAATGAAGAGCGGTTGGATTACAACCGGACCTAGAACAAAGCTTCTCGAGAGACGTTTGGCAGCATACATTGAAACCGGTAAGACTGATTACGACACTGAGAGTGATGCTGCCAGATGGAGCAATAGAGTAGTTTGTCTTAATTCAGCTACAGCTGCAGAAGAACTTAACTTAAGAGTTCTTGGAATCAGAGAAGGCGATGAAGTTATCGTTCCTGCTTATTCTTATACAGCATCTGCTTCAGCTGCAGTACATTGCGGAGCAACAATAAAGTTTGTTGATATCCAGAAAGACGGCGATAAGACCACACACATGCCTGAAATGGATTATGAAGCATTAGAAAAAGCAATTACTCCTAAGACAAAGGCAATTATTACAGTTGACTTAGCAGGTATCATCTGTGATTACGAGAAAGTATTTGAGATAGTTAACAGAAAGAAAGACTTATTCACACCTGTAGAAAGTGATGGAAAGCCTTTAGGTGATCTGTCTCACAGAATTCAGGAAGCAATCGGAAGAGTCGCTGTAGTAGCTGATGGAGCTCACAGTTTAGGCGGATCACGAATCTTCAATGGTGAGAAGAAGTATTGTGGTGCAATAGCTGATTTTACATCATTCTCATTCCATGCAGTTAAGAATTTCACTACAGCAGAAGGTGGCGCCTCTACATGGACTTCTAAAGCTGGAATTGATAATGCTGAAATCTATAAAATGTATCAGTTGTTATCACTACATGGTCAGAGCAAGGATGCGCTTGCAAAAACTAAGGCTGGTTCTTGGGAATACGATATTGTTGGACCTTGGTATAAATGCAATATGACAGATATCATGGCTGCAATCGGACTAAGACAGTTAGACAGATATTCTGACCTCTTAAACAGAAGAATAGAGATAATAAAGAGATACGATGAGACTTGTGACAGATTAGGAATCAGCCATTTAGTTCATCACACAGATTTTATGGATAGCTCCAATCACTTGTATCTGATCAGGATTCCAAATATTGACGTAGAGAAGCGTAATGAATTGATTACAAAGTTAGCTGAACAAGGTGTGTCAACTAATGTTCACTATAAGCCAATGCCAATGATGACAGCTTATAAGGATATGGGATGGGATATCAAAGATTTCCCTAACACATTTGATTACTACCATAACCTTATTACATTACCGCTTCATACGAAGCTTAGCGACGAGGATATTAAATACATTTTGGAAAAATTAGAAAGTGTAGTAGCTTAAGTTTATGATTACCGGATTTCATCAAATCTCGATTATAGTTAGCAGTGAACAAAGCATCGATTTTTATAAAAGGCTTGGTTTTACTATTAGTAATCGAATTACAAGAGAATATGATTCTGTTGTATTAATGTACGGTAATGGAATAGATATTGCTATATTTATTGATTCGAATCACCCTAAGAGGGCAGAAAATCCAGAAAATCTTGGAGTTAGATTCTTTTCTCTTCGTGTTGAAGACATAAATACTATAATCAAAGAATTTGACTGTAGTCCAATAATGGAAGATTGGTTTGGAAAAAAATACTGTTTTACTTTTGATCCTGATGGATTACCAATAGAATTTCACGAATAAAGATAAAGGAAAACAAATGAGAATCTTATTAATCATATTTACGATAATTGCTGCTATTTTCTTGATTATGGCTTTAATTGCTCTTATCAAGAAACCTTCATCAGTATATAAAAACAAGCCTGAAGAAAAGAATCCTATGGAAGGTAAGATGGTCAGGTTTGTTGAGAATTCTGATGAGAAGGAAAATGCAGATGGTGTAAGAGGTCACCTTGAAGCAGTCGGTGACAGTAATCATAAAGCCGGAGTTTACGAGAAAGTTTTTAAAAGATTATTCGATATTATCTTAAGCTTTAGTGGATTGTTAGTCTTAAGTCCTGTTTTCCTTTTCTTAAGCCTTTGGATCGTTATTGATGATCCTGGACCGATCCTTTTTACACAGAAGAGAATAGGTAAGGATAAACAGTACTTTAAACTTCATAAGTTTAGATCAATGAAGATGAGTACACCTCACGATAAGCCGACACACATGTTGGAGAATCCTGAGCAGTACATTACAAAATCCGGTAAGTTTATCCGTGCTCACAGCCTTGATGAGCTGCCTCAGATCTGGGATATATTCATCGGAAATATGAGTGTTATCGGCCCCAGACCTGGATTATGGAATCAGGATCTGCTTACAGCTGAACGTGATAAGTATTTAGCGAATGATGTTAAGCCTGGTCTTACAGGTTGGGCGCAGATAAATGGCCGTGACGAACTTGAGATTCCTGTTAAAGCAAAACTTGATGGCGATTATGTAAAGAACATCGGTTTAGGAATGGATATTAAATGTTTCTTTGGTTCTGTAGGAGTCTTCAAGGGCGATGATTCTGTTGTTGAAGGCGGAACCGGAGAATTACATAAGAGGGAAGAAGAGAATAAATGAAGAAAGTTCTAATTACTGGAGCCAAATCTTATATTGGGGAATCAGTTAAAGATTATCTATTGAATAATAATGCTGAATACGATGTTGAGATTAAAGATACTTTTGGTTGGGAACCTAAAGCCTCTGATTTTAATGGCTTTGATGTTGTTTTTAATGTTGCCGGAATAGCTCATATAAAAGAAACATCTCAAAACAGACATTTATATTTTGATGTAAATAGAGATTTAGTTATTAAAATTGCTACTGCAGCCAAAGAAGCTGGAGTCAAACAATTTATACTACTTTCTACAATGTCAGTTTATGGATTACTCGTTGGTCATATTACAAAAGATACTCCTGTTAATCCTGTTAACTCCTATGGTAAATCAAAAGCTGAAGCTGATGAAGCTATATTTAAACTAGCTGATGAAGACTTCAAATTCGCATGTTTAAGACCTCCAATGGTTTATGGCAAAGGTTGCAAAGGAAATTATCAGAGCTTAAGAAAATTTGCTTTAAAAAGTCCGATATTTCCGAACTATTCTAATCAGCGATCTATGATTTACATAGGTAACTTATGTGAATTTGTAAAAAACTGTATTGATTATGAAATGAGTGGTTTATTTTTCCCTCAAAATGAAGAATATACCGTAACCTCTAATATGGTTAAAGATATAGCTGATAACAACGGAAAGAAAATTAAATTAACTAAAGCATTTAACTGGCTTATTAAAATTTTCAGAGTAAGTGTAGTTAAGAAAGTGTTTGGAAATCTAACTTATGAAAAAACAGATATTGTTAGCAGATATAATTTTGAAGAAAGCATTAATTTGACTGAAGGTTAGTTATCATGAGTAATGACAACAATAAAAGAATACTTGTTATGATGTCAACCTACAATGGTGAAAAACATCTAAGTGAACAGATTGAAAGCATATTAAATCAAAAGACTATACATGAAGTTCACTTGCGAATTAGAGATGATGGTTCTAAAGATAATACCTGTAAATTGATTAATGAATTTGTTAATAAGTATCCATCGCAGATAGAATTTATAAAAGGAGATAACCTTGGATATAATGGGAGTTTTTTTGCACTGATTAATAGTGCAAAAGACTACGATTACTATTCAATTAGTGATCAGGATGATGTTTGGTTAGAAGATAAACTTCAAATTGCATGTGATGCGATAGACGGCATTACTGAAAACATTCCTGTTCTTTATGCATCTACGTCCTTTCTTGTTCATGATGATTTAGTTCCTTATGGAACGACAAGAAAAAAGACCCGTGATTTATCAATTTATAACACCATTATTCAAAATATTTGTCCAGGACACTCTCAAGTATTTAATAATGCTCTTTTAGAATTGCTTAAATTTCCAATTGATGTAAATAAAATATATGTTTATGATTCTTGGATTCAAAACATTGCAAACATATATGGAAAAATAATATTTGATAATGAAGCACATACATATTATAGACAATATGAAGGTAATCAGTTGGGTTCTGGAGCCGGTAAGATAGGTCAATTACTATCTAGTTTAAAGAGAAATAAAAACTCAGATGGATTGAAATACAGAGGGCAAATTACATACTTCTTATCTAAAAATATTGATGCTATAAATAATATTCCGGGATTTGCAAATGAGATTAACTCTTTTGCATTAAGCACATCGTTCGGTCAAAGATGTAGATTTGCTATTAAAACTAAGTTTTATAGACAATCAAGTATAGAAACTTTAGTATGGAAAATTGCCGTGATATTTGGAAAGTTTTGAATTAACAAATTTTTAGGAGACTGTTATGCCAGTTTATTTAGTAGTAATTCTTCTCCTTTTATCTGTATTTACAATTTTAGGGATAAGAAAACAACGTCTATTAAATCCATTATTTGTTTTTAATGTTATTTGGCTTGTTTGTTTTGTTTTATATGCCTTAAATCTTTCAAGTGTTTATACAAATGATGTTTCTATAGACGCTTTTATTGTATTTTTGGCAATGATTTTTTCTTTCAATTTACTCTATTTATTGGGTTTAAATATTAAACATAAGACTATAAAAGGATCAATTAGAATAATTAAATGCGAAAACAAATATATTTATTTGAAAAGACTATTTTATATTTGGCTAGTTTTAACAGTTATAGAAGCAATATATTGTAGAAGCATGCCTTTAGTTTGGCTTATTATAGGTAGAGGCGGTAACTATGCTACTTTTGGTATTCCTTCTCTCCATGGCTTTATCAATTCATTGTCTTGGTTTGTATTAAATATCTCTTTTATTTATTTTTTGAATACACATGATAAACGAGTGTTAAGAATTATAATTATAATTAATGTTGTATATGTATTTCTTTTAGCTAGACAGTCAATGACTACTGAAGCAATTCAATTTGTTGGAATTTATACTTTAAAACGAAAAGTTAAGTTTAAACGTCTTATTGGAATTGCTCTTTTAGGTATAATTGGTTTTGGTGTAATTGGAAACATAAGAACTAATCCTCAACATGTTTTGCAAACATCCGGTTTAGGTTTTGAATCATTTCCGTATCTCCTGATGGGTTTTGTTTGGGTTTACTTATATTTAATGACACCTATAGCCAACATTATTTATTTGATTAATAATTATTCTGATTTTCTTTATGGAGTAGCTTCCGCAAGGAAATTTCTGCCTTCAGCTATTGTAAATATAATGAATCTGCCAAGTATTGATATTAATAGATATTTAGTTAGACAAACGTATAATGTTTCTACTTCTTTAGTGCAACCTTATGTTGATTTTGGTGTATTTGGAATAATTATTTTCTTTGGAATATTAGGATATATTGGATCAAATTGTTGGCAAAGAATAATAAAACATAATTCTCAAGATATTGATGTGTGTAATTATAGTGTATATCTAGGCATATTAGCATTAACATTTTTTTCAAATATGTTATTGTCATTACCTATTATTATGCAGTTTTTTTATACTAATATTTTGTTTAAGAATTATTTTGAACACTCGACAGAAGAGATTGAAGATAAAACGGAGTATATTGAATGAATAATGATTTCAAATATGAAGTAGCTGTAATTGTAGCAACATATAATCAACCATTAGAAAAAATATTATTTACTATTAATTCTATAATTTTACAAAAGGATATACTTTTAAAAATTATAATTGCTGATGATTATTCTAAAGAGAATCATTTTGTAAGTATTGATAATTATCTAAAATCCCATAATTTTAATAACTACATTTTGCTGGAATCAGAATGCAATAATGGTACAGTAAATAATTATTTTAGGTGTATGGATTTATGCGAATCTGAATACGTTAAATTTTTTTCTCCCGGAGATGCATTTTATAACGAAAAAGCATTACATGATTGGATTAGTTGGATGAGAGAAATGAAAGCTGATGTATCTATTTGTAATGCCATTTATTATTCATATAAAGGTAATAACATCTTTGAATGTCTTAGTGTTCATACTTATCCTCAAAACATTTCTGTATTCAAGAATTGTGAAAATAAGAACAAACAATTATATTATCAGTTATTGTGTAATGATTATTGGTTAGGCGCAGCCACTGTAATAAAAACTTCAATTGCTAAAAGTTATCTCAAAGAAATTAAAACTAAAGTTAAATATCTTGAAGATAGTATATATAGGCTTATGGCCTACGACAAAATAAATAGATGTCATTATCCAATTGATGCAATATTTTATGAATGTGATACTGGTATTTCCTCACTTGGCGAAAGCGGCAATAAGTGGCACAAAATTCTTATGGATGAATGGTATCAAACAAGTTTATTGATTTTAGACAAGATGAAACAGAATAATGATTCTCTATATAAGAAATTTAATGCTGTTGTTATATGGAAGAAAAATAGTAATCTAAGAGGTTCTGACATTAAAGATAAACCTATTATCAGATTAATAAAAGAGTTGATTCCTCTATATTTCAAATTCCCTGGTTTGTTTTTTTGGCATCTTAGAACTAGGTTAAAAGAAAGAAAATCTCATTATTATTCTAATGAAGTAATTCAACCTGTTTTACAAAACTATTACAAAACAAGATAGGAGACAGTTATGAAAATTCCTTTTGTAAGTTTTATTCCTATGGAAAGAGAACTTGATCAAGATTTAAGAAATGCCTTTGATCGAGTTTTCAAGCGTTCGTGGTACATCGAAGGTGTAGAAGATGAAGCATTTGAAAAGGCTTTTGCAGAATATTGCGGAATTGAATATTGTATAGGTGTGGGAAACGGCCTTGATGCTCTTATGCTTGCACTCAAAGCATTGGGTATAGGTGAGGGTGATGAAGTAATTGTTCCCTCTAATACTTATATAGCTACTGCATTAGCAGTTACTTACGTAGGTGCTACACCTGTTTTTGTTGAACCTAAAATTGAGACATTCTGTATTAATCCTGAGAAGATTGAATCAGCTATTACAGACAAAACAAAAGCAATCATGCCAGTACATCTTTACGGTCAGGCATGTGATATGGATCCTATTATGGCTATCGCAAGAAAACATAACCTGAAAGTAGTTGAAGACTGTGCACAGGCTCACGGAGCTACCTATAAGGGTAAGAAAGTCGGAACATTCGGTGATGCAGCCGGATTCAGCTTCTATCCTGGAAAGAATCTTGGAGCATTGGGAGATGCTGGCGCTGCTATTACAAACGATAAAGAACTTGCTGATAAGATCCGAGCATTAGGAAACTATGGATCAGATTACAAGTATCATCATATTTATAAGGGTAATAACAGCCGTTTAGATGAACTCCAAGCGGCATTCCTTGCTGCTAAACTGCCTCACTTGGAAAGAATGAATGTAGAACGTAGAAGGATTGCTAATAGATATTTAAACGAGATCAGTAATGACAATGTTATTCTTCCAGTTATTGCTGATAATGTAGTACCAGTTTGGCACATATTCGGTATTAGATGTGGAAATAGAGCTTCTCTTGAAAAGCATTTAAATGATTGCGGTATTGGAACCAACAAGCACTATCCTATACCAATGCATCTGCAGGATTGCTATATAGATTTAGGATTAAAGAAAGGTGATCTTCCGATTGCAGAAGAGATTAGTGAAACTGAACTCAGTATTCCTATGTATTATGGCATGACGGATGAAGAGATTAGTTACGTTATCGATGCAATCAATAATTTCAAACAGGATAATTAATTATGTATTTACGTGAATTACAGGAAAAAGATGCACCGCTAATGCTCGAATGGATGCACGATAGTAGTGTAACAAATAATCTCAGAGGTAATTTCGGTTCCAAGACTTTAGAAGACTGCAAATCATTTATTTCTTCAAGCATTTCGGAATCAGATATACATCTCGCTATCGCTTCAGATACGGATGAATACATGGGAACGGTTAGCCTTAAGAACATTGAAAACGGCAGTGCCGAATTTGCCATAACAGTTCGAGCTGAGGCTATGGGACGTGGTTATTCATGGTTTGGAATGGAATCTATCATCGATAAAGCATTTAATGAGTATAATCTTGATAATGTATATTGGTGCGTATCAAGAGATAACAAGAGAGCTGTTAGATTCTATGATAAACACAATTTTCATGAAATTGTTGATGTTCCTGAAAATGTTCTTAATAGATATAGAGGCATGGATAATCTTAAATGGTATTCAGTTCTCAAAGGAGATATTTTAGATGAACGAGATACGATTGCCGGTTGTAAAATCATTCATATTACAACAATTCCTACTGTAAATGCTGGCGAGTTATCCTTTTTTGAAACAAATAAAGACATACCTTTTGATATAAAGCGTATTTACTATATCTCAAAGGTTCCTGAAGGCGTCAGAAGAGGTTTCCATGCTCATAAGGAGCTTAAACAACTTCTTTTCTGTCCTTATGGCAGGATCCAACTTATTCTTGAGAATATAAATGGCAGGGAAGAGATAGAACTGTCCGATCCAAGCATTGGTGTAATTATTGACACATGCACATGGAGAGAGATGCTTTGGCTTCAGAAAGATTCTGTACTTTGTGTTGCTGCATCGGATTATTATGATGTTAATGATTATATTAGGAATTATGATTCTTTCTTGAATTATATAAATTGAGTTATATATTTATGGGGTTTATTACGAAAATTAGAAATAAAATATGTGGTTCTGAAGAAGCTAAAGCTTCTACTGCATATATTATTTGCAGTGTTCTTCAGAAAAGTATGGCGCTTATTACTTTGCCTATTTTTGCAAGATTATTAACCAAGGAAGAATTAGGTGTTAGTACAGTATATTCATCAACTTTAGCTGTAGCGATTATTTTTTCTACATTAAATCTTCCATATGGTTCATTTGCTCCAGCTATGATGAAGCATGAGAAAGATAGAGATGGTTACATATCTGCTGTAAATACTATTTGTATATTGTTTACTTCTTTTTATTTTCTTGTTTACTTCATATTTCATAGTTATATTAATAATTTTTTAGATCTTCCTACTGAACTAATGATTCTAATGGGATTTGAGATGTTGTTTAGTACTTCCACTTTATTTTGGATGGGGAAGGCAAGATTTGAATTAAAATATAAACCTTTTATAATTATTACGCTTCTTACCACAGTTTTAGGTACGCTTAGTTCACTATTAGCTGTTCTATTATTTCCGAATAAAGGTATTGTTAAAGTTATAGCACATGGTGTTGTTGTTTGTATGATAGGTTTACCTATTATGTTTATTTCAATGTATAAAGGAAAGAAGTGTTTAAATAAGCAATATTGGAAGTATGCGTTAACATTTAATATTCCACTAGTCCCATACTATCTTTCTCAAATCATATTTAATCAGTCTGATAGATTAATGATAAACAACATGATTGGTAAAGGTGAGGCTGCTATGTACGGTGTTGCTTATCAATTAGCTTTTGTTTTAACTTTCATATTAAATGCAATAAATAATTCATTTGTTCCATGGATGTATAAAAAGCTTAAAGAGAATAAACTTCAAGAGAATAAGAATATCTCCATAATGATTTCTATTATTATGGCAGTGCTTATTCTTGGTGTAATTGCTTTAGCTCCTGAAATTATAATTATCATGGCGGGAGAACAATATTTGCCTGCGGTTTGGGTTGTTCCGCCTGTTGCAATGAGTTTACTTTTATTATTCTATGCTCAGTTGTTTATCAATGTTGAATTCTATTTTGAAGAGAAATCTAAGTTGGTTGGGGCATCAATTCTTGCAGCCGTAGTAAATATAGTTCTAAATTATTTTGGAATTAAGAATTTTGGTTATATTGCTTCGGGGTATACCACTTTAATTAGTTATATATTATTTGCAATATGCAACTATATTGCTATGAAGAATATATGTAGAAAAAAAAGTTTAGATTCCAATTTATACAATATAAAAATATTAGTTGTTATTTTTTTAGTGTTTGTTATTTTGGGATTTGGATTTGCAGCTCTATATTCATATATGTATATAAGATATGGAATAATAGCTGTATGCTTAATTTCAGTTATTTTATTAAATAAAAGGATAATTGAAATAATTAATAAAATACGTATTAGGATTAAATCGTAAATAATTATGAATAGTAATGCTTTACCAGTAAGAATAATAAAAAAAATTATAAGACCTATTTGGGATATATGTAATGATAGTATTTCAAGAAAGTATCTTAAACGGAATATTGAAAAACACGATAATTATTCGAATCATATCCGCGTTTTATTTATTGTTCAAATGCCCGAATTATGGGATAAACAAAGTAAAGTTTTTGAATTAATGAAGAGCAATAGGAATTTTGCTCCTAATTTATTAATTGTACCGAAATTTGATTTGGTGAACAATTCTTTATGCGATTATTGTGATGAACTTTCATTTTTCCGATTAATTGACAAAAATGCTTTGCTTATTACTGAAATTGATAATATAGAAGAATTATTAGATTCACAAGATTACGTTTTTTACCAAAGACAATATGACAGGTATCTTCCAAAATGCCTCCAAAGCAAAAATGTAATGAAGCATTCGAAAATCTGTTATATACCATATGCTACTCCGGAATTAAAAGATACAGGATTATACAATAAATTGTTTTATAGAAATGTTTATCTTGGTTTTTTAGAATCTGAATATGCCTGTGATATTTTAAAAGTAAAATTTCAATACAATGTAATGCATCATTTTCAAAAATTTTTATATGTTGGTTATCCACCATTTGAAGAATTATTAAATCAGAATAATATATGCAAATATAAAAATGTGCTTTGGACTCCTCGTTGGTCATATGATCCTAAAATAGGTGGTAGTCATTTTTTTGAATATTGCGAGAATCTTAACCATTTTGCCAAGGATAATAATTCAATTAATTATTTAATACGACCACATCCAATGATGTTTGATAATTTCATAAAAGAACATAGGATGACTGAAGACGACATATTGAAATATAAACAACATGTTATTTCATCTAATGCACATTTTGATGACAATAAAAAAATTACAGATACATTTAAGTATACTGATATTCTTATATCCGATAGATCTTCAGTAATTCCTTTATTTTTTGTTACTGGAAAACCTATTATTCTATGTCCAGTTGATTCAGAATATATAGAATGGTTTAGTTTATTATTACCAGGTCTATATATTGCAAATAATTGGGAAGAATTACAAAACATATTAATGGATTTGATTAATGGAAAAGATAGTCTTAAAGAAGTTAGGCAATCTATCATTACAAGGCATTTTATGTCAAATATGAACGCTTCAAATAAGATTGTTGAAGCTATATATTCAGATTATTATGAGGATTTATGATGAAAAAAATAGGAATTGTTAGTTTTAATAAATATGCAAATTTCACCAATTATGGATCTGCTCTCCAAACTTGGGCCCTAATTCAATCTATAAAGAGAACAGGAAATAACCCAATATTAATAGATTATTGTCCAAATATTCTATTAGATAAAGATATTCTAAATCCTTTTGCAAATTTATGGGATCAGGATGATATCACTAGAAAAAATTGCGAGTTATCTTTGCCTGCAATTAAAGAGAATTATTGCAAATTTGAACATTTTTATAACGAAATTTGTCCTATAACGGGAAAAAAGTACACAGCATCTAATTTTTCTGACGTTATTATTGATGAAAGAATAGATGGTTTTGTTTGTGGAAGCGATACGATTTTTTGCATAGAAGAGTTTTGTGGTTTTGATGATGGCTATTATGCTAATTTCGGTTGTATGAAAGGTAACTCAGTATCTTATGCAGCAAGTTTTGGTAGTTCAGAATTTGATGAAACTACTTATCCTATATTAAATGAGCGTTTAAAAAACTTTAAAGCTCTTGGCATACGTGAAAACAGAATGATTGATTATGTAAAAAATCACGTAAATGTTCCATGTTCCAGAACAATTGATCCGACATTATTGTTATCAGCAGATAAATATGATGTTATTACAGAAACTAAGCAGTACGAAGAACCATATTTACTATTATATTCAAGAAGATATAATCCTGATATGGAAAATTATGCAGAACGAATTGCAAGAGAGAGAGGATTAAAAATCATCGAGATAAGCCTTCGTGCAACTAATAGTGATAAAGGTCATATTATGCGTTATGATGCTGGAGTTGAAGAATTTCTTTCTTTGGTTAAATATTCGGATTTTGTTGTTACTAACTCCTTTCATGGATTAATATTTGCTGTTCAATTCAAAAGACCGTTTGGTGTTTTTACAAGATCTCAGGCAGTTAATAAAACAGAAGAATTATTGAATTTATTTGGAATCCCAAAAAATTTGGTACATAATATTAATGATTCATATTTCGACATTGACTATGATCAAGTTCACATGAATATTGAAAATGCTCGTGAGAATTCATATGAATTTTTAAAGAATGAATTGGAATTATTGTAATGTTTTTAGATAGTAACGATAAGTCAGAATGCTTTGGTTGTGAGAGTTGTGTTCAAGCTTGTAATAGAATAGCATTGTCTATGGTCGAAGATAATGAGGGATTCAGATATCCTATTTTAGATTCTTCATTATGTGTCAATTGCGGCTTGTGTCGTAATTTATGTCCTTTTGAAAATATCCCCACAAAATATGAAGATAACAAATTTGTTTTCGGTGGTTATACTATCGACAAACAAATTCGTTTTGAAAGCACTTCTGGTGGAGCATTTTCTGCAATCGCAGAAGCGTATTGTGATGATAATTATGTAATATTTGGTGCAGAATCCAAGGGGTTATCTGTATTTCACAGTTATATATTTGATAAAAGGGATTTAAGCAAATTTAGAAAATCAAAATATTCTCAAAGTGTTATTGGCTCAGCATATAAGGATGCTAAACGCTTTCTGTCAGAAGGAAAGAAAGTCCTTTTTTCAGGAACGCCATGTCAAATCGCTGGCTTATTAGCATTTTTAGGCAACGTTAACAAGGTTAATTTGTTAACAATTGAAGTTGTATGTGAAGGTGTACCTAGTCCGCTTTATATTAGAAAAATGGATGATTCTATAAAAAAGAAATTTGGTGTCAAAATCAATTCACTGGATTATAGATATACTGGTAAAAACATATTTTCTAACGGTACATGGGATTTTGAAAAAATGAAAATTGATTTATTAGGAAAGAATAAATCAATTATTAAGGATCGTTGGTTTAATCCATTTTGGTCAATATGGCTTCAACACCTTATGAGCAGACCTTCTTGTTACAGTTGTAAATTTACATCCAAGGGGCGTGTAGCTGATATTACTCTTGGCGATTTATGGGGTGTACATATATATTGTCCCGAATTGTATGGAAAAAACGGCGGTTCTTCGTTAATTGTCTGTAACACAGAACTTGGTAAAAAAATATTTCTTAAAACTAAACCTAATATGTATGGTCATGAATTAGCTTTTGAGGATGCAATAAAGTTTCAAGGTCCTATGAGAAAGCCAATTGAGAATAATCCGAAACGTTCAGAATTTATTGCAGATCTTCAAAGCTGTATGGATTTTAATGAAATTAATAAAAAGTGGGCAAAAAAGCCTTCTTTAAATTTGCTTATAAATAAATATATTTATGGTAACAGACAAAGAGTTTTTATATGGAACTTAAAGCATCGAAATAAGATGAAAGTATAAATATTGGAGGATTTATTTATGTATTACAACGATCCTAAAATTCTTAATCTTTATCGCATTTTTGACCAAAATGAACGCAAAGGATTTTTGCGTCTAGACTTAAATGAGAATCCTGGCGGACTGCCGCAAGATTTGATTGATAAGGCTTTATCTGATATCACACCTGAATTTGTAGCACAATATCCGGAAACGCTGCATTTTACAGAAGTTTTGGCCGAGCATTTAGGAACAGATATCAGCCATTTATGCTTGGTTAATGGTTCTGCTGAAGGCATTCGTTATATTATTCAGGCTTTCACTTCACCTAATGGAAGGATTGTAGGTGTAGTTCCGTCTTATTTTATGTTTCAGGTCTACTCTGAAATGTACGGAAGGAATTTTATTAAGGTTCCATATGATGACGATCTTAATATGAATGTTAATAACATTATTGAAGCTATGACTGAAGACACCCAGTTATTGATTCTTCTTAATCCTAATAATCCTATGGGTAATGTTTATTCAGAAGAAGAGTTTGAAACAATAATGAAAGTGGCCAAAGATAAAGAAATTAACGTTTTGGTTGATGAAGCTTATCATTATTTCTATCCGAAGTCATTTATAGAATATGCATTAAATAATGAGCATGTATTTATAACGCGTACATTCTCCAAATTGTTTTCTATGGCTGGCTGCAGATTAGGATATGTAGTGGGGTGGCCTGAAGGAATAAAATTAGTTCAAAAGATGTGTACGCCGCATAATACAAATGCTTTTGCGATGAAAATAGCAGAAACTGTTCTTACAACACCAGGAGCATTAGAAGACTTAATCAGCAGATTCACAGAAGGCCGTACATACCTTATAAGTTGGCTGGATGAGCATGGATATAAACACAAGGGCGAAGCCGGTAATTTTCTCTTTATCAAGCCGAATTCTGATGCCCAAACCATTGTTGACAGAATGAAAAACGAAAAGAAGATTCTTATTAAGGCATATCCCAATGTAGGTGATTTTGGCAACTGTTTACGTGTAAGTATTGGTGCTAAGAGATTTATGGAAAAGTTTACTGTTGCTCTGGAAGAAATAGATAAACCTTTAGATTAAACGGAGAATTGATATGATTAAAGTAATTACTTATGGTACGTATGACATGTTGCATTATGGTCATATAAGACTTTTGGAACGTGCCAAAGCTTTAGGTGATTATCTTATCGTTGGCGTAACTTCAGATGACTACGACAAAACAAGAGGTAAGATCAATAATCAGCAGTCTCTTATGGAGAGAATAGCAGCTGTAAAAGAGACCGGTTTGGCTGATGAGATCATTATTGAAGAGTATGAAGGTCAGAAAATAGATGATATCCGCAGATATGGTGTAGATATCTTTACTGTTGGCTCTGATTGGGAAGGTTATTTCGATTATCTTAACGAATTTTGCAAAGTAGTTTATTTACCAAGAACGCAAGGAATATCAAGTACAGAAGTTAGATCAGAAAAGAGAAAAGTTAGAATAGGTTTAGTTGGTACAGCTGCATTTAGAACAAAATTTATTAATGAATCTAAATATGTGAATGGTGTTGAGGTAGTTGGTATTTTTGATACTAACATAAAAAAAGCACAAGATAATAATCTTTCTATTTGTACAGACAATTACGAAGAATTACTTAAAAATGTTGATGCTGTTTATATTATTTCCAAACCAGAAAACCACTATTATCACACTAAAAAAGCTTTGGAATCAGGTAAGCATGTATTGTGTGAATCACCTATAGCATATACATCTGAACAATGTAATGAATTATTTTCTATAGCTAAAGAAAATAACTTAATTTTGATGGATGCTATCAAAACTGCTTATGCTACTGCTTATGAACGACTTCTTTTCTTAGCCAAAGGTGGAAAAATAGGCAAAATTTTATCTGTGGATGCAGTTTGTACTAGTCTTCGTGATGGTATTTCGATTGAAGGTGCTGATCTTTCTCAAAAATGGAACAGTATGTGTGGTTGGGCTCCGGCAGCAATGCTTCCAATATTTCAGATTTTGGGAACAAATTATACAAACAAAATCTTCTATACTAAGTTTCAAGACAAAGCTAAAAATATTGATGCGTTTACCAAAATTGATTTTGTATTTCAATCTAGTGTAGGTACAGTAAAAGTGGCCAAAGGTGCAAAGGCAGAAGGAGAGTTAGTTATAGCTGGTACTAAAGGATATATTTACGTACCAGCGCCTTGGTGGAAAACAGAATATTTCGAAGTTAGATATGAAAATCCTGAAGACAATAAAAGGTTCTTTTATCAGTTGGATGGAGAAGGTATTCGATATGAAATAGTTGCCTTTGCTAAAGCAATTGAATCTGGAAAGAATATGAGTTATGTTTCTGAAGACATTTCAAAAGCAATCTCAGGTGTAATAGATGATTTCAATGAAAGAAAAGGAATGATTGAACTCGAATAATTACATTGTTTATTTTTCTACCCACTTTTTTTATGATACTTTAATCCGAACCTTTCGAGGTGCGGGTTAAAGATTTATATGTGTTAATTGACTTGTGTTAAATAACATAATACTATTAAATCATGATGAATACAAATCCGACAGCAGAATATATTGAATATATTTGTAGCCTTTATGGCGATTGTTACGATGATCGCTTAGAAGACTGCAAACCGCCAGCAGCAGGGGACATGATAAAGACTCCCGGTAAAGACTGGATCCCGGGACAAGTTGCAAACCATAAAAGTATTATTGCCTTTCAAAGGGAACTGTCTGATAAGGGAATAGAGATCTCTTCTTCAAAGATCCGTAAGATCCTAATTACCGGTGGTTGTTGGTCAACCGACCGCAGCCGGGAGATAGGATCATTGTTTAATAAATATACCAAGCCTGTTTCTGATAATGGTCTTGGATTAAGCAGTGATCAAGCTATTGTCAGGATTGCAGAAGAACTTGGTGTAAGTATTGTAACAGTATCCATTAATCTTCCTTATCAGAGTGTTGTATATAATCTTGAGAATAAGAGCAGCAATGCAAAGAGATGTAAAAAGTATAGGGAAGGGAAGAGGAAAGGATAAAAATATTCTCCCTGACGATTCAGGACAATGCAAGACTGTTCTTTGGCGGCGACCTTGCTGCAGTTCCTACACAGGCTTACACAATGGGTATCGGCTACATCATGAAGTCAACAACAGTTATCCTCATGGCTACAGGCGCAGGCAAGAGAGGCATCGTTGAGAAGGCTTTCTACGGCCCTGTCACACCTTCAGGTACCTGCATCTATCCTCCAGCTCCACCTGAACGTTGTTGTTATCGGCGACGAGGCGAGTATTTCAAGTGATGATAAAATTAATATTTAAATCTCATTTCCCAATTAATTATCTTGCATAGATATCATAATATTTTTATACTCATTATAGATTATAAATTTTGTATGTTGAGGTACTGTATATGTCTAATAATAATACTCATGTACCTGATAAACTTGAAGCTTTCATGCTTCAAGTTCGACATGCGTTGTTCGAACTTATTTGTGCAAGTAATGAAAGTGACATTATTAGTGTTGAGGCTATTGATGATGTTGCTGTTGAAAATGCCGATGGAATAATAGCTGAACAGATTAAAAATACTGTTTCATCAAGAAATCCTCTATCTAATCGTTCAACTGATTTTTGGAAGACATTATATAATTGGTGTATCTATATTGATAAAGAAAAACTTGCTCCAAGCAAATTAAAATTAATAGTTGTTTCTAACGGTTCGCTTAATCCTGGTAGTATTCCTAATGCATTCAACGATGCCAGTAATCAAACTGAAGTTGAAAATGCATTAAGATTTGCTGCAAAAGAATTAAAAAGAACCGCTCATGGGTCACAACTTGCTTCTGATGAATGTTTAAAATATATTGATTATTGTTTAGATTCAAAAAACAAAAATATTGTTACAAAAGTTATTTGTCTTTTCTCCTATGATATTTACCAAACTTCATATGATGAAACACTTACACGAAAATTTAATGAACAATTAATCCCCCCGGAATATGCAGATTTGTTGTTTTATACGATGTTGGGGTGGGTAAATAACAAAACACATGAATTTACCAAAAATAACCAACCATCATTTATCTCGAAGAAAGAATATAATGATGCACTAAGGAAAGAAATGCGTGGAATAGATATTGATAACGTTCTTCAATCTATATCAACAGAACCGGATTCGGATAGCACATATCAAGAATTACATCGACACGATATTTATATACAACAATTAGAGTTAATTGATATTGATTATGAGAATATTATTTCAGCAGTGTGTGATTTTCTTAGAACATCTTCCGAGAAAATTGAATTTGCTAATAGAGGGTTAGTCAATAACTATAGTTTTAATGAATTTAATAATGTTATTAAACGCAAATGGTCAAGCGAGAAAACACAAATAGAATTATTGTGTTCTAAAGAAACAGAGATAATGCGTGGACAGCTTTTATATGCTAAATGTCAAGGATTTGCTACTGAAATAAAACTTCAAGGCTGTAATGTTCCATCTTTTTTTTGTAGCGGTACACTTCATATACTTGCTAATACTCCTTCTGATGCACCAACTATTGGATGGCATCCTAATTATTTGAAATTATTAGAAGACAATAAGGACCAAGATAATGATTGATAAAGAAGTCTATCTAGTTCAAAACCCTGCTTTAGGTGCTGCTATTCTATGGAAGTTTATAAGAGGATATTACGAAAAGGAACAAAAAGCGGTTCCTTTTCCTCTTTTATTTTTTGTATTACCAATTATATTCCGTAATGATTTATGTGATGTAATATCAAGAACACAACAGAAAAGTGGATTATCCAAAATCTCAGAAAAACTATTTAATCAAAAAGCTACAAATGAAATTTATACAATCAATAATGTCGCTATTTTATTACGACAATTAACATTAAAATCCATTCAAATTGGTATTGCATCGGGATTGTTTTCTATTGATTATAAAACTGCATTAGTTAATCCTATTTCAAAATCAAAAAAAGCTATGTCTGCTGACATAAACAATATGCTAAAAGCAGCTGAAAAACTTGGCACATGGTGTTCTGAAATGAGTATTAATGAACTTTGCAAATGGTTGAAGGTGAGGTTTTAAATGAAATTTTCGATTATTAAAATAATATTGTGGCCCCACAATGAGAAATATCAGTATAGAGAATTAGAATTTGATACTAAAAAAATCAATATTATTACGGGATCTTCAAGAACCGGTAAATCTGCGATAATTCCTATTATAGACTATTGCCTTGGTTCTTCTAAATGTGCTATTCCTGTTGATACAATTCGCAATGCATGTGCATGGTTTGGCGTTCTATTTGAAACTATAGATGAACAAATACTTTTATGTAGAAAAGAGCCCGGGTTAAAAACCGCTTCGACCGAAATGTATATATTACGCGGCAACAATATTGTTATTCCAAACACTATAAATGCAAATACTACATGTGACGAAGTCAAAAATATTCTTAATGAACATTTTTCAATTTCATTTTTGAATTATGATTCAACATCTAATAGATTTGGATCAGCAAGACCATCATATCGTGATTTTATGGCGTTTTTGTTTCAACCACAGAATATTGTAGCAAACTCAGAGGTGCTTTTCTTTAAAGCTGATACTTATGAACATCGTCAGAGATTGATGGCTATATTCCCTTATGTATTAGGTGCAGTCACACCTAAGGTATTAGCTAATAGAATTGAATTAGAGAGATTAAGAAAGAAAAGAGATCAAATTCAACGTGATATCAAAACAATAAGTCAAGTTTCTGATAGATGGAAAGAAGAAGTTAGTTCATGGATTTCACAAGCACACGAATTAGGTCTAACTGATTTTAATCTTAATGGTGATGAATCGTTTGATACTCTAGTCAAGGAAATATCCCGAATTGTTGAATTGAATGAAGAAGAAGTCGAGATATCAAATAAGCACATTTCATATTTTTCTGAAGAACTTTTAAAATTGAAAAATGAAGAGCGCGCTATTTCATCAAAATTATTTCAACTACAAAAGAGAAAAAAAGATATGCTTGATCTTGAATCTTCAATTGAAAAATATGAAGATTCATTACAAATACAATTACATAGATTAGAGATATCTAATTGGTTACGAAGTTTATTAACAGAACAATCAAACGAGAATTCTATCAACTTAATTACTGATAATACTGCTATAGAAGAACTAGAAGCGTTATGTACAGCAATATCAGAAATTGAAAGAAAAGCTGGCGATATGAAATCGTCTCCCGCGGCTTTAGAAAGAGAATTAAGTTCTGTTGACGAAGAAATAGATAACTGTACAGAAAGATTAAAAGCGATTAGAAAACGTATCATTGATGAAAATCGCTTACACGAGAAAAATGCAGAACAGAAATATACTTTATATGCTAATGCTCGTTTTTTAGGAAAATTAGAGACATCATTAACTACATATAATCAGATTGGTAATGATAGCGAATTAGAAATGGAATTAGCTGACATTCTTAATAAAATAAAAGCTTTATCCTCTGAAGTCGATGAAAACTCTATAAAGAGCAAACAAATGGCTGCAATATCGTATATAAATCAAAAAATAGGAGAAATAATTCAAGGATTAGATGCTGAATATCCTGATAATCCTGTAGAGTTTGTAATAAATGATTTAAACATCCAAGTCAGTAGTGAAAATGGCCGTAAAGATTACCTTTGGGAAATTGGCAGTGCTTCTAACTGGTTAGCTTATCACATTGCATCGATACTAGCATTTCAACAATTTTTCCAGAGAAGAGGCAATGTCTCTGTACCTAACTTTTTAGTGTTTGATCAACCAAGCCAAGTCTATTTTCCGCAATTTAATAGAATTCGAAAAGATAGTATTGATAATGAAGATATCTCTGATGAAGATAAAAAAGCTGTAAAGAAAATATTTAAATCTTTATCAGAATATATAAAACGAAATGAATATGGGATTCAGATAATTGTTATGGAACATGCTGATGAAGATATTTGGGGAGAAATAGAAGATATTCATTTAGTGGAACGTTGGAGAGATGAAGATAAAAAATTAATTCCATCTGCTTGGTTGGAAAAACAATAAATGAACTCAATTCTGTTTTTGAGAGTTTCATTGATAACTATCTGCATTAAGAAATTTAAATCGATAATAGTCAATTATGTAACAGAGAGAACCATTTTCGGTTCTCTCTGTTTATTCATTAACTTGAATGTGCATATTCCGCTCCGACGGCACGCTGATTCCGCTAACAGCGGCATGACGTTTCTGGAGTGAACGGCAAGGCTTTCCGATACTAACGGCACGAGTTTCCGCTTCAAACTGCACGGATTCCAATATATATTCTTTCCTGTAGCTTTAAGCTGCGGAAAGGAGGCATGGAAACCATGTAAGATTTCAATACGATAATCGGCGTGATACAGATGCGGCAGAATGAATGCTCGTTCTCCGTTATACAGAAACGGTATCACATCGGTTCAGGCACAACACAACGGATCTTAAGCAGATTTGAAGCATCAGGATTAACGTTG
>JAEEGL012910824.1_pt1 | contig 22779 bp, 23 predicted proteins | sample 9134231 | NCBI WGS metagenome assembly JAEEGL01 (sample SAMN16246548, study PRJNA631951) | gut metagenome | biome: gut microbiome; feature: rumen; material: fiber-attached | host: Bos | place: Iran: Karaj | collected 2018-10 | reverse complement strand
CAAGCCGCTTTCTTCCCGTGATCTCGCGCGCGGCGCCCCCCTTTACCGCGCGCGATCATTCGGCTCTGCCGAATGATCCGGTCCTCCCGTTTCGTGCGTTATCCTCATGCTTCGGCGCCCCCCGTATGAAGAATACGGGGTGAGGGGGAGCGCGGGGGATTTAGGGGGTGGGTGGGGGTTCCCCCGCAAGCAACGGGGTCGCGGTGATATACGGCGTTGCAACTCTTGGGGGTGCCCACCCCTACAACCCCCAAACCCCCTTAACCCCTCCCGGATCCGCGTTGCTCTATCCGGGGCGCGCCGCCCCCGTATGAAGAATACGGGGCGAGGGGGAGTGCGGGGGAATATAAGGGGGTGGGCGGGGGTTTCCCCGCAAACGACGGAGTCGTAGTTATATACGGCTGCGCCGTGCGAAATCCGACTTGCGCCGGGCTAAGGTGTCGCTATGCGACTTTCTTTACGGCTCTGCCGCCCTTGGGGGTTCCCCCACGGGCGACGGGATCGATTCATCAAACGGCGGAACGGATCGTCCTTCGGGCGCGAAACACCGTTAGAAAATTATGGGCAAAACGGTCAAAAATTACGGGTGATTTCATCAATACTATTGACATGGAATAAAAGATAAGTATAATTATGTCAGAAACAAACAAAGAAAACGAACTCAACGGAAAAAAAGCCGTAATTATCGCCGGGCCGACGGCGAGCGGAAAATCGGGCGTCGCGCTGAGGCTTGCCGCGGCGTTCGGCGGCGAGATAATCTCGTCGGACAGTATGCAGATATACAGACGGATGGATATCGGCACCGCTAAACCGAGCAAAGAAGAGCAGGCGGCCGTACCGCATCATCTGATCGATATACGCGAGCCTTACGAGGATTATTCGGTCGCCGAATTCAACTCCGACGCCAAAGCGGCGATCGAAGATATACTTTCACGCGGAAAGCTGCCGATAATCTGCGGCGGCACGGGGCTTTATATCGAATCGCTTCTGCATCCGACCGACTACGGCACGGATTCGTCTGCGGACAGGACTCTGCGCGAAGAACTGATCAAAAGGGACGCGCACGGGCTTTGGCTCGAGCTGTACGGAATAGATCCGGTATCGGCGCAAAAAACGCACGAAAACAACAAAAAGCGCGTCGTACGCGCGCTTGAGATATATTATACCACGGGCAAAACGAAAACAGAGCTTGACAGGATACAAAAGAGGTTTTCGCCCGAATACGATTTTCTTCTGCTTCTGACCGGCTTCGGCGACAGAGCGGAGCTTTATTCGCGAATAGACCGCCGCGTTGACGAAATGATCGCGGAAGGGCTCGTCGACGAGACGGAAAGACTGCTTTCGTCGGGCGATCTCCGACCGGGTACTACCGCGTATCAGGCGATAGGATATAAGGAGCTTTTCGGATACATAAACGGTGAAAAGAGCCTTTCGGAGGCTTCGGACAAGCTGAAGCAGGCGACGAGAAATTACGCGAAAAGACAGCTTACCTGGTTTTCGTCGTACGACGGCGTGGAGATCAACTCTTACGAAGACGCCGAAAAAGCGGTTTCTGAATTTACGGGAAAGTGAACGCTATGGAAAATAACGGACTTGTCAAAAAGATCTTACTTTATATATTTTTCGGGCTGATCGCGATAGCCGTATCAGTTTATATGATCTATCACGTGATAAAACTGTTCAGCACGGAAATGATCGTGGAGACGGTCGAAGCCGCGGAGCTTTCCGATACGGTGAACGTGACGGGAGTGATCTTCCGCGACGAGACCGTGCTTTACGGAACGCGTTACGGTTCGCTCGACAGACTGTTTGCCGACGGCGAACGCGTCGCCAAAGACACTCCGGTGGTACGGATATATGATAAAGCGGCGGGATCGGACAAAGAGCTTTCCCTTATAGACAGACAGCTGTCGATACTGAACGACAGCGGATCCGTTTCCGACAACTCGACCAAAGCCGTGGACGCCGAGATAAACCGGCTTTATTACGCGTTAAGGCAGAAAGCCGAGGACGGAGATTACGGCGGCGTCACGTCGAAGCTTGACAGGCTTCTCGTGAATTTTAACCGCAGAGAGATAATAACGAACGCGAGAGTGAATTTCAACGCGGAGATAGCTTCGCTGCGCGAGCGGCGCGAAGGCATCGTCAGAAACAATGGAACGCCGGCGGAAACGGTTTATACGAACGTTTCCGGTTATTTCATGTACGACGTCGACGGTTACGAAAGGATCATGACGGCGAAAGCGCTCAAAGGCGTTTCGTACGGCGAGCTGAAGGGTCTGCTCGACTCCTCCGCCGAGCAGCTCGATTCCACATCCTACGGATACGCGGTGGGAAAGATCGCGGCGTCCGCCGAATGGTATCTGTGCGCCGAGTTCGACCCGAAAACGGCTATGAATCTGGTCGAAGGGCGTGAATACGGGGTCAGTTTCTCGCTTACGCCGGATCAGGAGATCAGACTGACGCTTGACAAGATACTTTCGGGCGCCGAAAGCTCGATAATAATAATGTCCTCGACCGTGATGCCGGGGGATTTCAACAACAGCAGAAAGCAGACCGTGCAGATCAAGACCGAATCGGTAACGGGGCTTCGCGTACCGGCGAGCGCCGTCCGTGTGAACGAGGAAGGCGAACAGGGAGTTTTCATACTCAAAAACAACAGAACGACTTTCAGATACATCGACGTGATCGACAGTATCGAAGGCTATTATATCGTCAGGGAGTTCAGTCCCGAGGATGAGGATTACGCGAAATATCTTCACAGAAACGACGTGCTGATAGTACGCGGCAAGAATCTCAGGGAGCAGATAAACCTGCCGGAAGAAGAATCCACGGAATACAGAATAAGAATATTCGATTGATAAAGGAGAAGACCGATGATAGAAAAAAGAGTATCTCAGGCGGTGCTTGAGCTCGCGATGAGCACGGGCGCCGATTACGCCGAGATCTACGCCGAGGATACGACGTACGACTCGATAGGCATGGTAGCCGACTGCGTGGAAGCGGTGAACACTTCACGCGACAGGGGCGCCGGCGTGCGCGTGTTCTCCGGTACGAATTCAGTTTACGCGTACGGGAACGGAGTCGATGAAGGATCGCTTCTGTCGCTCGCGTCCAGAGCCGCGGCGGCGGTGAACGGAGTGAAAGGCGAAAACAAAAACGTCGTTCTTGCAGAACGCGATTTCGGCGCCGTTTGCAGATCCGTTACGCCCGTGTCGGAGGTCTCCAAAGCCGACAGGGTAAACGCGCTGAAGGAAGCGTATTTTTCGGCGAAGGACGAGAGTCCGAGAATAGTCCAGGTGAGAGGCTTACTCAATTCGTACGTCAAGCACGTTTACGTTGCGAACAGCGAGGGCGTGATCGGCGCGGACGAAAGACCGTATATTAGGATGTTCATCGTATCCGTCGCGTCGGACGGGGCTGAAAACCAGGTCGGAAACGTCGGACCGGGCGCCGGAGCGGGATTTGAATTTATCCGCGGGCTTGACCTGAAAGCGCTCGGCAAAAAAGCGTCTGCAACGGCTTTGACGATGCTTGACGCGAAAAAATGCCCCGCGGGCAAAATGCCGGTCGTTATGGCGGGCGGATTCGGCGGAGTCATATTCCACGAGGCTTGCGGTCACTCGCTCGAAGCCACGTCCGTCGGCCTCGGAAATTCCGTATTCTGCGGCAAGCTCGGTCAGAAGATCGCCGCCGACTGCGTGAGCGCCTGCGACGACGCAACGATGCCCGGCGAATGGGGTTCGCTTGCAATGAGCGACGAGGGTGAAAAGACGCGCCGCATATCTCTTATAGAAAACGGCGTTCTGAAAGGATATATGATAGACAAGCTCGGCTCGCGCCGTATGGATATGCCGTCTACCGGCAGCGGCAGACGTCAGAGCTACGCGCTGGCTCCGACGTCGCGTATGTCGAACACGTTCATATGTCCCGGCAAAGACAGCATAGAAGAAATGATCGGCGGCGTGGATCTCGGACTTTACGCGGCGAATATGGGCGGAGGCTCGGTCAACCCCGTTACGGGCGAGTTCAACTTCAGCGTAATGGAGGGCTATATGATCAGAAACGGGCAGATCGCCGAACCGGTGCGCGGCGCGACGCTGATAGGCAAAGGCCACGAGATACTGTTCAATATAGACAGAGTTTCGTCGGATATGGAACTCGGTCAGGGCATGTGCGGCTCGCTTTCCGGTTCGATACCGGTAAACGTCGGTCAGCCCACGATCAGAATTTCCGAAATAACCGTCGGAGGTGAAGTAAAATGAGTAAAATAAACGATTTCTGCCGCGCGCTCGGAGAATACGCCGGGGCGCACTGCGGCTGCGAATACGAAATAAGCGCGTCGACGGGCGACAGCTTCGAGGTGAAGGTCCTTGAGGGAGAGATAATCTCTTACGGCGTCAACGATTACACGAGCGTTTCGTTCAAGGTCAAAAAGAACGGCAAAATGGGCTACGCGTCGACTACGGCGCTCGATGAGGACGGTATACCGGCGCTCGTTTCCGCGGCTCTCGAAAACGCCGCCGTGAACGAAAGTCCCGACGAACAGTTCATTTACGGGGGAGCCGAGAGTTATCCGCACCCGAAGGTATACGGCGAAGAGCTCGACGGCATCACCGCCGAAGAGAAAATCGAGCTCGCAAAGCAGCTTGAAATAAATGCGAAAAAAGCCGATCCGATGATAAAAAAGGTCGAGGAGAGCGAGGTCGTCTCAGGCAGCGGCACCGTCGTGATAAAGAATTCGCACGGTCTGGATCTTTCCGAAACGTCGAATTTCATATACGCGATCGTCGTTCCGATAGCCGAACGCGACGGTAAGATGAACAGCGGAGTCGGTATCTGCGGCGGCTTCGACCGCGCGGCGCTCGATATCGGCAAAGCGGTCGCAGACGGCGTACAAGAAGCTGTCGATTTCTGCGGAGCCGGTTCGATGAAGAGCGCTTCGCGCAGGGTCATATTCAGAAACAACGCGTTCTGCGATATGATAAGCACGTTTTCCGGCATATTCTCGTCCGAAAACGCTCAGAAGGGACTGTCGCTTTTAGCGGGCAGAGAGGGCGAGAAGATCGCTTCCGACTGCGTTTCCTTCACCGACGACAGCACCGTGGATTTCGCGTTCGGTTCGAGATCGTTCGACTCCGAGGGCGTGCCGGGGCAGAGGACGGAGGTCGTTGAAAACGGCGTGCTCAAAACGCTTCTGTATAATCTGAAAACGGCAAACAAAGCCGGCGTCAGATCTACGGGCAACGCGTCCGGCGGAGGCGTTTCGGTCACCAATTTCAGCCTCAGACCGGGCGACGCGACGCTCGAACAGCTCTGCGAAAAAGCAAAGGAAGGCTTCATCATCACCGACGTGTCGGGACTGCACGCCGGAGCGAACGCCATGACGGGCGACTTTTCGCTCATGGCGAAGGGCTATAAATTCGAAAACGGCGGCAAAGACAAAACGCCGGTCACGGGAGTGACCGTTTCGGGCAACTTCTACGAGCTTCTGAAAAACGTCGAAGAAGTCGGCTCGGACGTCTACGTCAATATGTTCGGAAAAGCCGTTTCGTCGCCTTCCGTGCTGCTTTCGGCTCCGATGTCGATAGCCGGAGAATGAGATGGAATACCCTGAAATAAAAGAAAACGCCGCCCGCATCACCGCCGAGCTCGAACGCATATCGGGCGGCAGAACGAAGCTGCTCGCCGCAACGAAAACGGTCGATCCGGACCGTATCGCCTACGCGGTCAACGAATGCGGGATAAAGTACATCGGCGAGAACAGAGTGCAGGAGCTGCTCGAAAAATACGAGGCGGTGAAGGATCTGCCCTGCGAGATACATTTCATCGGAACGCTTCAGAAAAACAAGGTGAAATATATCATAGACAAGGTCAGCCTCATCCACTCGGTAGACAGTATTTCACTTGCCGAACAGATCGGCCGCGAAGCCGTGAAACGAGGGCTTGTGATGAACGTTCTGTGCGAGGTGAATATCGGTTACGAGCAGAACAAATCGGGTTTTTTGCCCGAGGAGGTGCCGGAAGCTTTTGACAGAATATTACAAATCGACGGCGTTCGACCGCTCGGATTGATGACAATGGCGCCGATTTGTGAAAACAATGAAAAATATTCCGAATTTTTTAATAAAACTTACCGTTTATTTATTGACAATTGCGTAAAAAAGATAGATAATAGATATGAACCCGTATTATCGATGGGTATGTCCTCTTCATACACCGCCGCAGCGGCATGCGGCTCGGGTATGGTGAGAGTCGGCTCGGCGATATTCGGGCAGAGAATAAAAAAATAATTTTCAGAAAGGATATACTGAAATGGGATTTTTGGATAGGATCAGAGACAAATTCAAAGAGGGAGTATTCGACGAGGAAGAGGAAGAATACGAAGAAGCCGAAGAAGAGGAAGAAGAGGTAGTCGCTTCTCCCGCGGCGAAAAAGCCAGAGCCCGCCGCAGCCGCTTCAACCGCCGCGGCGTCAAAAGAAACCGGCAAATACGCAGGTCCCGCCGTGAAGATCGACGGAGCGGCTCTTGAACTGAAGGTCGTCAAGCCGGAGAAATACGAAGACGTTCCTCAGATCGCGGACCATCTTCTCAACCGCCGCACGGTCGTGCTCAATCTCGAGGCGAGCAATAAAGAAACGTCGAGAAGGATCATCGACTTTCTTTCCGGCGTCGCTTACGCGCTCGACGGCAGACTCAGCAACGTCGCGGTAAATACATACCTTATCACGCCTTCCCACGTATCGGTCAGCGGCGAAGATCTTTCCGCGGGCAAAAAGGAAGAAGAAAAAGAATCGTTTGACTATCCCGAAGACTGACAGTACAGAGGCAGGTAGTCTCAATGTCTTTCATTCTGATGCTGCTGTCAAACACGGTCTATTATATTCTCATGGCGACGGAAGCCGCTATACTGGCGAGAGTCATCCTCGGCTGGATAATGCCCGAGGATGATTCCGCCGTTACGGTCATACTCTGGTTTATCACGGAGCCTTTTCTTTTGCCGTGCAGGATGCTGCTTGACAGGTTCAACGTCGGCGGCGGTATGTTCGATTTTTCGCCCGTACTCGCCTCCGTTTTAATTTCTCTCGTTATGCTCATAATACACTGACAGAAGCCTGCTGCGGAGATTCATATGGCAACCAACGATTACAAAAAGAAAACCTTCAACCGCGCAATGCGCGGTTACAACACCGAAGAGGTAGACGAGTATATAGATTATCTGTCACAGCGGTGCGATGAACTTTCGCGCGAAAACACGGAGCTCGAAAACAAGCTGAAAGCCGCTCTTGCGAAGAACAGGGAATCGAGCGCGGAAGGAAACGAGATCAAAAATACGCTTCTGCTCGCCAAACGCGCGGCGGACAAGATAGTATCCGACGCTCAGACGCAGGCGGATCTTTTGTTCACGACCGCAAAAGAGAATTCGGACAGAGTTCTGCGCTCCTTCCGTGAATCGGTGGCAAGCGAAGCGACGGTCCTCGAAAAGCTCAAACGCACGGTAGCGGATCTGCGCGAAACGATCTATAAGCAGTACCTCGAGAATATCGAACAGCTTGAAAAGCTCGCGCCGAAAAGCAAGTACGAAGAAGAGCTGCTCGAGGTGAAAACGGCGGATTATATCCGCGCCGTCATCGACGGAATGAAGAGCGACGTCGAAGCTTACAAGCCGGAGGAACCGGCAAAGCAGGAAGAACCCGAACCCGACGCCTATACGATAACGCGTACGTCGGGCAGATCAGGCGCGAAAAAATACAGAGTCACGTCGATACGCGACACGATAAAGGAGCTCAATAAGCAGATACTCTCCGACGGTCTGCCGCCCGACGAATCGGGAAAACTGATAGACGGCGAGGAGATCGTGCCGAAGGACGCGGACGTCCGTCAGCCTAAACGCGAGCTTCATAAACGCAAAAAGCCGAAGCGCAACGATATTTTCGATACCGAGGGCGACGAATGAAGATCGATTTCAAGCAAAACGCTCCGAGATTCGCGCTTTGGGCGCTGATAGCCGCGGCGCTCGTCGCGCTCGATCAGATCACGAAAGCGGTCGCGGTAAAAAATCTGCCGGAGCATCCGCGTGAGAATTTCATACCGTATCTGTTCAATCTCGTGTATACCGAGAACAGAGGCGCGGCGTGGGGTATGCTCGCAGATCACAGATGGATATTCATAACCGTGTCGACCGTCGCCGTCGTGCTCATCGCCTTCGCGCTTTTCGTATGGGCGAAAGAAAAGCCGGTCTTCTGCGTGAGCCTTACGCTGATACTTGCCGGCGGAGTCGGCAATATGATAGACAGGATCGCGCTCGGATACGTGGTCGATTTCATACAGTTCGCGTTCTTTACATCGTTCCCGATATTCAACGGCGCCGATTCTTTCGTGACCGTCGGCGGCGTGATGATGATATGCTATATTCTTTTTACGAAAGACAACGTGTTTTTCAGAAACGACAAAAAGAAGAAGAAAGAAAATGAAAGCTGAGAAAACGGCAGCAATAACCGCGGACCGGGTCGGTATTCGTTTCGACCTTGCCGCGTCGGAACTGTTCGGCATAACAAGGAGCGCCGCTGCGACGTATACAGACAGCGGCGCTTTGACGCTCAACGGCAAACGGTGCAAGAAAAACACGCCCGTCAGAGAAGGCGACGTTCTTACGTTTGCCGAGCCGGATCCGGTGAAGCCGGAAGCCGAACCTGAGGATATACCGGTAAGGATAATTTACGAAGACGATTATCTCGCCGTGGTGGACAAACCGAAGGGAATGGTGGTTCATCCGGCGCCGGGCAATTATTCCGGCACGCTCGTTTCCGCCCTGCTTTATCAGATGGAAGGGCGGCTTTCGGGCATCAACGGCGTCGAACGTCCCGGTATCGTACACCGTATAGACAAGGATACGAGCGGTCTGCTCATAATCGCGAAAAACGACGAGGCTCACATCAGCCTCGCCGGGCAGATAAAGGAGCATACGTTTACGCGCAGATACGAGGGCGTAGTCGTCGGCAGACCGAAGGAAGATTCGGGATCTGTCTGCAAGACCGTCGGCAGAAATCCGAAGGACAGAAAGAAAATGGCGGTGAACGTCAAAGACGGCAGAGAGGCGCGCACCGATTACGAGCTTATCGAAGCCTACCGCGGCTTTTCGCTTATGAAATTCACTCTTTATACCGGCAGGACTCATCAGATAAGGGTACATATGAGCTCGATCGGCCATCCGCTGATGGGCGATACCGTATACGGAGCGGGGAACACCGCGTTTGAAAAAAAGCACGCCGACATCCTGCAGGGGCAGTGCCTGCACGCGAGGTATATCGGATTCGTTCACCCGAAGACCGGGGAGTATATGGAATTCGACGGCGGCAGACCCGCTTATTTTGACCGGATAATAGCCTTACTTAAAGAAAATTACCGATAATTTATTATAATTTAACTTAAATTATCGGCAAGTGTGATTTTTTGTTAATAATGATATGTTACAATTATCTCAACGTAAACAAAGAAAGGGTATGCTTTTATGACATCCGATAAAAGCAGATGTATCGGAATAGTTGCCGCGGTCGTGCTGCTTTCTATCGCTTTTGCAACGCTGCGGATAGTGATAACCGTGAATTATTACGACGTTTCCGAATCGCTTTATGCAAAAGGCGCCGAGAGCGTGGGTATAGTCAGAGTCGTTTTCGCACTGTGTCTTCTGGCGCTCGGCGTATTCGCATTTCTTCTCACGCGTAAAAATAAATTCAAGGAACTGCCGGAAACCACCCACGGAGTCGTATTCACGGGCTCTTTGTGCGGTTTTATGTTCATATCGTCGGTAATACTGCAGACGGTCTATTTCTTTAACGACGTGCGCAAATCGTCCGGCAAAGCCGTGTTCATCATTTTCATACTGTCGCTTCTTTTCGCGGCGTTATCGAGTCTTTACTATTTTTGGGCGGCTTCGACAACGTTTTTCAAAAAACTGCCCTACCGCATATTCTGCATTATGCCGGCTCTGTGGGCGGCTTGCTACGCGGTGACGATATATTTCAGCAAAGGCACCGTGATAAACAGTCCGGAGAGGATGATAATACAGCTGTCCGTAATAATGATCATGCTCTACACGGTATCGGAGGGACGTTTCCATTTCGGCATAGCGAGACCGAGACTTCACGTCGCCCTGTCCGCCGTGGCGGTGGTGGTTATAATCACCGCGTGCGTTCCGAACTTTCTTCTCACGGCGTTCTGGCTTCTGCCGTTCTCTTCGGATACCGTCTTCTCGGTACTGCAGGTCGGCGTCGCGATGTACATTTTACAGAGGATGATCTCGGTGATCAACGCAAAACCGGTTGAAGAATAAATTTACCCTCTTATGCAATACCGCACCGGTCCGGCAACGCTGCGGCATAAACCCATACTTAAACGACCGGTCGACGTCGACCGGTCGTTTGTTATTCTGTTTTTGCCTCGAATTCTTCATTTTCAAAAGCTGTGAGCGTTACGGGCAGGACTTTGCCGTGAAGCGCGGCGGCGCATTTTACCTTTACCGACGAAAAGTCGTCGGAATGACCGTACGCGTATTCTCCGTCGTACGTCTCAAACAGTACTCTCACGGTATCGCCGATGCGGGACGCGGCGTCTTTTTCGTTTATTTCGCGCTGCAGCTTTGCAAGCTCGGCGGCGCGGCGCGATTTTACGTCGGGCGGTATCTGATCCTTCATAGCGGCGGCTTCCGTTCCCTCGCGCGCCGAAAACGGGAAAATATGGGCGTGGATGAGATTTGCAAAGCGCAGAAATTCTTTCGTTTTATTGAAATCTTCTTCGGTCTCGCCGGGAAAGCCGACGATGATATCCGCCGAAAAGCGCACGCCGGGTATGTATTTACGGCACGCTTCGACGTTTTTATAAAGCGTTTCGGCGTTATATCTGCGCCTCATCGCCGCCAGAACGGCGGAGCTGCCGCTCTGTACCGAAAGATGTATATGCGGCATGAATTTTCCGACTTTTGAAAGAGCCGCCGACACATCGGGCTTAAGCCACGCCGGATCGACCGAGCCGAGGCGCAGTCTGCCGGGAGTTTTCATATCGTTTGTTTTAAGTAAAAGCGATAAAAGGTCGGCTCCCGTATCTCTGCCGTAAGCGGACGTCTCGATGCCCGTGAGCACCGCTTCGGGATAACCGGCGTCGTAAAGCTTCGCAAGCTCCGACAGAATGTCTTCTTCGCGCCGTGAAACGACGTTCCCGCGCGCGACTCTTATCAGGCAGTAGGCGCATTTGCCGTCGCAGCCGTCCTCTATCTTGACGAACGCCCGCGTTCTGTCGGTATGCGGAGCGTAAAGCGGCTCGTACGGCGATATTGAAGGATCGGAAACGGCGATCTTTTCAACGCGTCTGCCGGCGGCGAAATCTTCGGCGGCGGTTATCACCGCGGCTTTGTTTCTCGTGCCGCAGACGAAATCGGCGTATTCTCCGACCTCTTCCGGTCTGACCTGACTGTAACAGCCGCAGACGGCGACGAAAGCTTCGGGATTCTGATTTTTCAGCCTGCGTATGATCTGGCGCGATTTTCTGTCGCTTTCGGCGGTCACGGTACAGGTATTGATTATATAGACGGAGCAGATCTCCGACGGCTTTCTTATATCCCAGCCGCGGAGCGTCAGCTCGTTTGCGATCGCGTCGCTTTCGTACTGATTGACGCGGCAGCCGAGCGTGTATATCGCGGCGGTCTTTATGAAGTTTTTCATTGTTTTACTCTCATTTTCTCGATCTTATCCTGATCGGGCGTAACGACCGCCGAATAGTTTTTCGAGTATATCACGAAGCCCGGAGCGGAGCCGGCGGGTTTTTTGACGTATCTTACCTGAGTGTAATCCACCTCGATATTCTCGCCTCCGCGCTTCGACGAATAGTACGCGGCTATCTCCGCCGCAGCCGTGAAGTCCTCGGCGGGCGGCTCTTCGTCCTTCTGCACGAGAATCACGTGACTGCCGGGAGCGGCTTTTACGTGGAAGAACCAGTCGTATCTGCCGGCGGTCTTCAACGTCAGATATTCGTTCTGCACGTTGTTTTTGCCGGCGTAAACGTCGTAACCGTTTGCGGTCACGAAATGCGCGGGCTTCGGCTTCGCGGGCTTTTTCTTCTGATCCGCCTTCATCCTCGACGCGTACCCCGTTTCGTAAAGCTCCGCTCTTATCTGCGCCATATCGTCTTCCGTTTCGGAGCGCATAAGCGCGTCGGAGACGGTCATTATATATTCGAGCTCCTTTTCCGATTCGGCGATGCGCTTCGTCATCTCTTCTTTCGCGGTCTTTAATTTCGAGTATTTTTTATAGTATTTCTGAGCGTTCTGCGACGGGGTAAGGCGTACGTCGAGCGGTATTTCGATCTTCTCGCCGTCTTCAGAATAATAGTTGTCGAGCAGAGCGGAAGACGCGCTCTTCGGTATCCTGCCGATATACGCGGTGATCAGATCGCCGTAAAGGCGGAATTTTTCCGCTTCTTCGGATAAAAGCAGATCCGATCTTTGATTTGCGATCTTCTTTTTGATCCTCGCCTCGGCGTTCGATACGATACGCATTATGTCGCTGCCGCGCTGTCTTATGCGCTCGTTTTCTTCACGTTGACGGTAAAAAGCGTCTATGCACGCCGAAATATCGTCAAACGAAACGACGTCGTAACCCTGGCCGTACTGCTTTACGCCGAACACGGAAAATTCGACCGGCTTTTTGCCTTCATAAATTATACACGGGCAAAAATTCCCGGTTTTCGCGTCTTCGATGATCTTTGAAAACACCGCGTAAAGCGCCGATACGTGACCTTCTACGGGTTTTCCCTGACAGTGGGCCGTATACGCCGCCTCGCGCGAGAGCAGAGGAGAGAAGCCGCGGAACGCTTTTAAGAAAAACGAATCGCATTCGGTTCCGCCGAACTTTTCCGCCGCGGCATAAAAATCTTCTTTTGAAACTTCCGTCGGTATCAGTTTATCCTGAGGCGGCGGCGCTTCGTATTTCATGCCGGGCAAGACCTGCCGTTTCGACGAAGTCGTCATATCGACGGGCTTTACAGCGTTGATTATCCTGCCCGTACCGTCCGTCAGGATGACGTTGCTGTATTTGCCCATTATCTCGGCATACAGATATTCTTTTTTGACGTAACCGAGCTCGTCGGTCGTATCGAATCCGATCTTTATCACGCGCTCGAAATCGGGCTGAGTCACGTCCGTGACTCTTGCGGACGTCAGATGCTTGCGCAGATGCATACACAGCGCCCCGGGATCGGCGGGATTGTCTTTTACCGTGGAGGTAAGATGTACTTTGGGTATGTTCGAAGAAGCGGAGAGGCACAGCCTTACGTTGTCCCTGTCCGCCGTTCTTATAAGCAGTACGAGCTCGTCCTGCGACGGCGCGAGCACGCGCTCGACTCTGCCGCCCGAGAGCTTGTTATTGAGCTGATACGCGACCGCCGCGGCGGTAAATCCGTCATATGGCATCTGTCGTCTCCTTATATATCTTCGTTTCGAATAAGCCGATCTTTGATACGACGTCTGCAAGAGCGCTCACAGCCGGGAATTCCGTTTCGTAATGACCGGCGCAGATGACCGAGAGACCGAGTTCTTTGGCGTCGAGCGTTTCGTGGTAGCCGAGCTCGCCGCATAAAAGCAGATCCGCGCCTGCGGCGATCGCCGGAGCGGTCATATCCGAGCCTGAACCGGTGCAGACGGCGATCTTTTTTATTCTGTCTTTCGCTTTAGATACCGAAAAATGACCGGCGCCGAGCGTGCTTCTGACTTTTTTCGCAAACGTGTCAAACGCCGTTTCTCTTATCTCTCCGATCCTGCCGACCTCTTCGCCCGCCGGTCCGAACGGGACCGCGTTTTTAATGCCGAACAGAGAACAGAGACAGTCGTTTGTGCCGCCTTCGGCGCGGTCGAAACGCGTGTGAAAGCTCATGTGAGCGATCCCGTAAGAGATCAGCTTCAGCACGCGGCGCGAAACGGCGCCCGCGCCGTTCAGCTCGCCGAGAGGACGGAAGAGGAGCGGATGATGCGTTATTACCGTATCGAATCCGTTATCTTTTGCGTATTCTATGCAGGAAAGCGTCGGATCGAGCGCGAAAAGTATCCGTCTGCTCTCGTGATCTTTCGACGGCAGAACGGACAGTCCGTCGTTATCCCAGCTGCAGCACAGCTCTTCCGGGATGATCTCACATATTTTACCGTAAAGTTCAGCCGTTTTCATCGTACGTCTCCTTAAGCATTTCGTTCAGTTCTTTCACAAGTTCGAGTTCTTTTGCATTATCCGACGTTTTGGACCCCGCTATTTTTTCGAATTTAGCCGCCGTGTGTTTTATCAGCGCCCGGAAATTGTCCCGGTATTCTTCCGGCTTCACCGATACCTGCCCCACGGCAAGCTCAGCCGCGGTAAGGGCAAACGGTCTGCCCGTGTAATACGCCGATATCACCTGATACAAATGCGTGCGTTCAGCCGGCACCGCCTCGGTATCGATCCGGTACCCCGACGAGCAGAGATATGCGCGAAGCTTATCCTGCGACGTCATCGGCTGTAATATCAGATGGATCTTTTCATTTTGCAAAAACGGCGCGCGGTCGATTATATCCGCGATCAGCTCGCCGCCCATACCGGAAATTATTATATCGTCGGGCGCGTATTCCCCGATCCCGTCGAGCCCGTCGGCGAGAAGCAGTTTTGCTTTACCGGAAAGTCCCGCCGCTTCTATATTGTCGCGCGCTTTTGATAACGGTCCCGGTCTGATGTCGGAAGCGACCGAAAACGTCGCTTTGCCGAGCGTCAGCGCCTCGGTCGTTATGTAGGCGTGATCGCAGCCCACGTCGGCTATCCTCACGCCGTCTCTTATAAGTGATACTATGCAGTCAAGTCTCGGTTTTTTCATCGGATAATATAAAATCGGGGGAGCTGCCGATTATGTCAGCTCCCTTCCGTTTTCAGTTGCCTATTTCTTTTGCGGTCTCGTAAATGAGCATCTTGCGTGCGGCGCGTTCGTCGCATATCGCTTTCATCTTTGCGAATTCCTCCGGAGGGATCTTTGCGATCTGCTCTTCGGAGAGGTTTCCTTTGAAAAGCTTGTCGACGGTCAGAGCAAAGCCGATGTCCATCGATACTATCGAGCCGTTTCTCTCGCATACGACAAGGTTGCTCTTGCCGGCAAGAAGCTCGTCAACGGCGAATTTGCCCATCAGCGAAGCCGTGGCTCTGTCTTTCAGCGTCGGACAGCCGCCGCGCTGTACGTGACCGAAGCGCGTGAAACGCGTTTCGATACCCGTTTTTTCTTCAATGCGTTTTGCAAAGCCTTCGGCAAAGTTCTCTTTGCCTTCGGCGACTATCACGATGAAGTTGCGTTTGCCGTTCTTTCTCGCTTTGATCATTCTCTCTATCGCGTCTTCTTCGTCAAAAGGTATCTCGCGGACCGCTATCGCTATCGCGCCGGTGGCAAGACCGGTCTGCAGGGCTATATCGCCCGCGGCGCGTCCCATAACTTCAACGACGTTGCAGCGCGCGTGCGATTCGCAGGTGTCGCGGAGCTTGTCGATCAGCTCGAGAACCGTATTCATTGCGGTATCGAAGCCTATCGTGTAGTCGGTCGACGAAATATCGTTGTCTATCGTGCCGGGGATGCCGATGCACGGTATGCCGCGCATCGAAAGATCGGTGGCGCCGCGGAACGTGCCGTCGCCGCCTATGGCGACGATGCCGTCGATCTGATTCTTTTTGCATACGGCTATGGCTTTCGCCATACCCTCTTCGGTCTTGAATTCGACCGCGCGCGCCGAATAAAGCACCGTGCCGCCGCGCGAAATGATGTTCGAAACGTCGCGCATATGGAACAGCTTCATATCGTCATACATAAGTCCGTCGTAGCCGTTATAAATGCCCATAACCTCTACGCCTCGCGCAAGCGCCGCGCGCGTTACCGCGCGGACAGCCGCGTTCATACCGGGGGCGTCGCCGCCGGAAGTAAGTACGCCTATACGTCTGAATTTAGTCATGATATATCACCCGTATTTTTTGATTTAATATATGTTATTTTATCACATATTTCGTCGAATGCAATACGGTTTACAATAAATTAAAAAGATTTTATCATTTTCTCCGAAATGTCTCGCGAAGAAATTCCAAAATTTTGAATTTTATGACATATTTTCCCGATTCGGAATCGCTGATAACGTCGATCTCATCCTTAGTGAGCCCCGCGGAGACGAGTTTTTCCCTGTGATCCTTTGCCGCGCCGATGCAAAGAGGAGGAAAGAGCACGCACCACCAGTTTTGACCCCCGCCCTCTCCTATGACTATTCTTACGGAATAATAGTCGCCCGCCGGTAAAGTCACGTCTTCATAACATTTCTCAGGGTACGTTTCGATCCCGTAAACTATGTCGATATCATAGTCGTACCCGGCTTTTGAAACGACTTCTTTACAGGCGTCCAGAAGCGTTTTTTCGTTGCATTCGAGTATCTGCTTCGACTGTTCGAAGCTCGCGTCGGCGGAGATAAATCCGTCCATACATTCAAGCGCCGCGTCGCGCACCTTGAGCTTCAGCGCCTGATCTTCCTCGCTGTCTGAATTTGCGATGACGTGCAGGCGGATTATCTTGTCGTATAACCCCACCTCGCCGTTGACCGGCGCCGCGCCGCTCAATATCGCCGTAAGTAAAACGAGAGACGTAAAAATAACGAGACCTTTCATTTTCATGAATTTCACTTCCTTTTCTTTTTTGATCATTATCGACGCGAAAAGGACGGTTTATTCATTGAATACAAAAGGCCGCCGGACATTACTTTATTTTTATATGTCAGAAAAACAGATGACGCTCCGGGAAATTACGGGAGCGTCACATATTCTTTTGCGTTTACTCTTGACAAGGATAGTCTATGATGCAAAATCATGACAAACCGGTTTTTTCTTTCTGCTCAGAGTTACCGTATGTGCTGAAATAGCTGTAATAATTACGATTAGCGCTGGTTTTCGCTTGGCGGACCTATCATTGAAGACAGTTCCGGCGATAACCATGCGAAGAATAAATTCAGATCGCAATCTCCTTCAAAATACAGATCATCTTCGCTTGAATCAGTCTTCTTTATCCTGAAAGTACAATATCCGATATTACAGTTTTGAGATATATCGGAAATAATCAGATCATATAACTCATTAATATCAAACGACAGTTGATTGTTCGCGCTGTTATATGTCACCGTAAAGTTAACACGCGGAACATCGAGAACAGTATCAATATTATATCGGCAAAAAGATTCTGTTCCGCTTTTTGCGATTTGCTCCTCTATTTTTTTACATGTTTCATCAATTTTTTCCGTGGAACGCGGCAGCCGCTGAATGTCAGAAAATAACACACGTTGTATTGTATGATAAATCAACTCTCCGTTGTTATCTGTTATTTTGGTTTGTACTTCGTCAAAACTATCATTATAGGCATTGTTTTTAAGCGAATGAAAAACTGACATCAAATGTTCGACATCTTTTTCTGAACATCTGCCGGCGCTGTCGGATATCAATTCAATAATTATCTGTTTTCCGTTTAAAACTACATCTGAATACTGTATTTTTTCTTTCTCTAATGACTTTTTTACATCCCCCACGATTTGTTCATTAAACAAAAAAACATTGTTTGAATTCAAACTCTCCGTTGATGGTGTTATACCTTGGTTTAACGACCTTTTATCATTTACCGCGTCTTGTGCCTTCAACGCACAACTGCTGTAAATCATTATCAAAGTACTTACTATAGCGATCAGAACGACCCATAAACATATTTTTTTCATAATGATGCCTCCTTTATTCAGTCAACAGGTCCATATACGGTAAAATTATAGGAATTTCCGCTTTTCCAACCCTGAACTGCAGCCAATATATTAAAAGAATATCTGTACATCGGATCAAGCGCATGACCTTCGTTGTAGGATATCTTCTTTGATGAAAGAAACGTCGTATAGTTGTTCGGACTTACGGTTTGCCAGTCAATATTTGATTCGGACCAGTTTCCACCGTTAAAAACATAACAATATACCCACATTTCCGCCGACTCACACAACAAGTCACGAATTTCAACGGTTGCACTTGTTATATCACTTGCCGATGCTATACTCGCAAGGCTAAGGGTCGGGAATCTCATCAAAATGCGTGATATTCCGTACGGATTTCTTAATCCGGCAAAAACAGCTGTTGAAGAACCTGCGGAAGTATCAAGGCTATTGATGGTAACATCCTCTATAGCACCTGCACCGTTTTTATTGTAGTTGATCTCAATCGTCGGATCAATAGTAATCGGATAAGCCGTTTTCTCATCTCTCAGGTAATCCGGATCAAGAATGATAGTAAACTTGTATTCACTATTTTCTGCAACAGTCTCAAACTGCAAATCGCCAAAAGCATTGTTTCTGTTATCCGCCGTGAATATGATAATACCGCCTATGCTTGCCTTTATCTCTTCGTCGCTATCAGCAAGAAATACTGAATCATCGATCTTTATCGGATGAAGACCGTTTGTTTTGAGCGTGAATTCATATTCCGTCTGTCCGGTGTATTCGCTTACCACGATATCTTCCTTTATGCCGCAGTACGTAAGCGAATACACGTATGACGTTTTACCGTCAACGGGATAGGTTAGCTTTTTGCCGCCGTCCGATAATTCGGCTTTTACCTTTTCGCTGGTTTCAGCCCTTGCGGTCATTTCGATTCTGACATCATCATATTCAAGACCGATACCTTCGGATAAGTCATTACCAAATGATGTATTTATCATATGATCGGCGGCTTTGAAAGACCCGTCATTGTCTGTTGATATTTCAAGCGAAATATCTCTCGTTTCACCTTTATTGTCTACGTATTTTACCGGATGGTCGAAAACGCGCATAGTATTGCTGCCGTCTTCGTTTTTGAAGATAAACGTGTACAGATCATTTTCGTCTTCTTTTAAGCGTCCGATATACGCATTTACGGATCGTTCTTCTTCATCGATAATGTCCGGCACTTTGAATCCTTCGGTATCGTATGATCCGATATCTGCAGTTCCGAAAGTATCGGGTACGCTCACGGCTGAGACAGGCGTGATACCGATAAATATCGATACCGTCAATAATATAGACAAAATCGTTTTGACTGTCCCGGGTTTTTTACACATAAGCGGTCCTCCTGAACTTTTAGTATGTAGTTGATTTATAATTATAGTATAACAAAAATTTATAATTATCAATGGTATCGAGGAAAAATTTACAATAAATTTTTATTTTCTTTTTTCCACAGGCAGCGAGTATTGCCTGAAACCTCCGCCGAAAGATAATTTTGCATCACACGGTGTTCCGTTTGCAGCCGTACGATCGTTTTATTTGCAGAAATCGGGAAATACGACGGTCTTGTCTTCTTTTATCGACCGGGCGGAGAGGGGCGTTACCGCCATCCACGCCGCGGCGTCTTCGACCGTGATCGGGAAAGGTCTGCCTTCGAGCAGACAGCGGGCGAATTCGTCGTAGACGAGAAAGTCCATGCCGCCGTGACCGCCGCGCACGCCGTCGTGGAGGAATTTCTCCCATACGGGATGCTCGTATTTTTTCAGATATTCCTCTGCGTTGTTGTAGTGTTTTATCCAGTCGAAATGGTCGTAGATCGTGAAATCGGTATCGAGATAGACGTAGTTGCCGTCCTCGCAGTACATACCGCGCGTGCCTTGAACGACGAAGCCGCGGCTGTACGGGCGGGGCAGAGTCGTGTCGAGCGTGAGCGTGACGAGCTGTCCCTGCGAGCATTTTATGACGGTTTTTACGACGTCGCCCTGTGAAAACGGATAATTTACGAAATCGCGGTTAACGTCTTCGTGAAGCGCGGCGTAATCGTTCAGTCCCGCCGCCTTCGTTGCAAACGAGTGCAGGGAAACGAATCTGTTCGAGCGGTTGATATCGAGTATCTGCGCTATCGGTCCGAGATCGTGCGTCGGGTAGTTTTCGCAGTTTCTGTGTTTGTAGTTTTCGAGCCGGTAATGGCGGTTCTCGGCTCCGAAAAGCACCTCGGTGCGCAGATCGTGGCGGTAGCCGCCCTCGCAGCTTATCACCTCGCCGAAAAGTCCGAGCTTCACCATGTTCATCACGAGCATCTCGTATCTGCCGTAACAGCAGTTTTCGAGGAGCATGAACGGAGTTTTTGTTTCTCTCTGAACTTTTACAAGCTCGAAGCAGTCTTCGACCGAGTACGCGCCGCCGACCTCGCAGCCGACCGGTATGCCGAGCTTAAGAGCCTCGAGAGCTATCGGAAAATGACTTTCCCATCCGGTCACTATCAGTACCGCGTCGAGCCCCGGCACGGAGAAAACGCCGTGATAGTCGGTAAAACACATTACCGTTTTACCCGTGAGTTTTTTTATGAGCTGCGCCGCGGCGTCCGTCCTGTCTTCATAAGTATCGCATACCGCAAGTATCTCGTAATTGTCCATCCCGCAGAGCTGTTCGGCCATGTAATAGCCGCGGGCTCCGAGCCCTATTATTCCAACGCCGATCTTTTTCATATCTTTATCCTTTCGTTTTCGCGCAAAGCACGTTTTCATAGAGTTTTCCGTTGTTCGTAAAATAGTTGTAAGACCTGCATCCGCCGGCGCAGATATCGCCGTATTCACAGTCTGCGCACCTGCCCGTGAGCATCGACGGCTTGAATTTTCTGTTATACGCAAACGAATCTTCGTCTTCCCAGATTTCCCGCAGGGAACGCTGTCTCAAATTCCCCTCGATGAACCGTTCGTCGTACATGGATTCGCACCCTCTGACGTTGCCGACGCTGTCGATGCCTATCGAGGTAAGACCCGCCGAGCACCCGTCGAAGTAAGCGCCGGCTCTGCCGCGCAGATACGGCTCGCTTTCGGTAAAATATCCGATATTGTCGGCGATACCGACCGCAAACGGCGCCGTCGGAAGTACGCTCTCGACGAATTTTATTACCTGATCCGCGTCTATTTTAACGTCGAGACCGTTCTTTTTCGCGTTGCCCATAGGCGAACACGCCTGAAGCTGCCAGGCGAAAATGCCGCAGCTTTTGAGCGTTTCGTAAAATTCGGGCAGGGTCTTATAATTGTCCGCTCTCAGAGCGCTTATGACCGATGCGGGTATACCGTTGTCGAGCAGAGTCTGGAGCGCGGTGACGGCGCGTTTGTAACTGCCTTTTTGCCTGAACGCGTCGTGTACCGGCTCGGGACCGTCTATCGATACGGCGACAGATTCGATACCGCACGATTTGAGCGCCGTAATTATTTTATCGGTAAGCGTGAAGCCGTTCGTTATTATGCAGACCTTTATGCCGCGCCCGGTAAGAGCGCGTACAACGGTCTCCCAGTCGGGGCGCATAAAGACCTCGCCGCCGATCATGGATACGCGCCTGCACCCGAGATCGGCAAGCTGATTTGCGGCGTCGATACACTCTTCGGTTGAAAGCTCGTTATCACGCGCCGCGCCTCCGCACGAACCGCAGTAAGCGCAGCGGAAACAGCAGGCGAGCGTTATCTCCCATACGGCGCTTCTTAAGCGGTACGGACATTTTTTCTTTATCATTTCAGCTTTGCTCCGCATTTTTTGCAGACTTCGGCGTCAATATCGTTATCCTCTCCGCACTGACCGCACATGACGAGAGGCTTTACGTCGTCATCGTTTCCGGTCTTTTCGGGAGCGGCGTAAACGAGTTTTATCGGCCTCTCCGGACGTCCGTCCATCTGATCGGGACCTGCGTAAACGGCTTCAAAGACCTGCCTCTGATTCTTTTTCATTCGTCCGGGACCGGCGTAAACGCTCTTGAATCCCGGCTTTTTTATATTTCTCTTCAAATCGCGCGGAGCCGCTTTGACGGGCTCGTCCGGTTCATCGGGTTCGGGACCCGCGTAAACGTCTATCGGATCGTTTTCGGTTTCGATCTTGTTTTTCGGATATTTTCTTTCGAAAAATCTTTTGAAAAGCTTCATTTCGGATCTCCTTCGCCTGTGAATTTTTCCGCCTCTTCTTTGGCTTTTTTATCGCATCTTTCGTTATATTCGTGACCGGCGTGACCTTTGATCCAGTCGTAGGTTATGACATGACCTTCGATCGCGTTCAAAAGTCTGTCCCAGAGTTCGGGATTCAACGCCGGACTTTTGTCTGATTTTTTCCAGTTGTTTGCGCGCCACGAGAGCGCCCATCCCTTTGACAGCCCGTCGATCACGTATTTCGAATCCGAGCAGAAATACACATCGCACGGACGTTTCAACGCTTCAAAAGCGGAAATGGCGCCAAGAAGCTCCATTCTGTTGTTGGTGGTCTCAGCCTCGCCGCCGGATATAACTTTTTCTTTTCCGCGGCAAACGAGTATCGCCGCCCATCCGCCGGGGCCGGGATTGCCGAGACACGAACCGTCCGTATATATATTGACTTTATCCATACTGACTCCGGAAAGTTTTTTTCTTATTATATAACACGCGCTGAAAAAAGTCAATACGGCGCGATCGCAAAAAACGTTTATTTTCAGCTTCGACTTGACAAAAAGCCGTTTTTATGATAAGTATTAAGGAGCGGCCGTTTCGGAAAATAAAACGGACAGATCCTGCGCAAAGCAGGGATATACGGCGTTGCAACTCTTGGGGGTACCCAACCTTACAACCCCCAAACCCCCTTAACCCCTCCCAAAGTCGTTACACTCTCTTTGGAGCGCGAGGCTGACGCGAGGTAAGAGGTAAAAGTGAATAGTGAATAGTGAAGGTGTCGCTTACGCGACTTCCGTGCGGCTTCGCCGCCCTTGGGGATTCCCACCCCT
>JAEEGL011762239.1_pt1 | contig 22779 bp, 27 predicted proteins | sample 9134231 | NCBI WGS metagenome assembly JAEEGL01 (sample SAMN16246548, study PRJNA631951) | gut metagenome | biome: gut microbiome; feature: rumen; material: fiber-attached | host: Bos | place: Iran: Karaj | collected 2018-10 | reverse complement strand
TTATATTAAATATACTGTTGATTCTGATTCTTATGATTATACATTTAATACCAAAAAAGATTATCAAGTAAATCAAAAGATTCGTGTTTATTATGAATCTGATGATCCAGATCAAGTTAAATATAGTAAGACTAGTAAATTAATTTTCTTATGTCCTATAATTGGTTTGTCTTTGTGTGCTTTAGGTTTATTTGAATTATACAAACGTAATAATGATGGTGAAGATGAATTTAAAACATCAATTATTGGTGTTGTGGGGAATACAGAACAATTAAAGATTGTATCTGAAGAGAAAGAGGAAGAGCCTAAAGTTAAGAAGGTTGAAGAACCTGTTACTGAAGAAGTCCCTGCAATGATTGAGGAAGCAGAGCCTGAACCAGAACCAGAGCCAAAACCTGTTAAGGTTGAGGAACCGGTTGCTGAACCAATTCCAGAACCAGTAGTTGAAGCAGCTCCAGAAGCACCTGCAGAGGTAGAACTTCCTGCTAAAGTAGAAGAAGAAAAAGCTCCTGAACCTTCAAAAGCAGAGGAAAAACCATCTCTAGAAGATACTTTAATTGAAAAGGTTAAGGAAAAGAATGGAGATAAAATTGAGGTTTCTGAATCTGAATTAAAGGAAGCTATTAAAGATGTATTAGCTGATGTTATTAAAGAAGTTAAGGAAGAGAAGAAAGCTCCTAAAGAAGTTGTTCAAGTAAGAATTATTCCAAATTATTATTATATTTCTGGTACTTCATTAATGTATGAACAACCAGGTAAAGAACAAAAGGAATTAAGTTTAAAAGATATTAATAAAGTAGTTAGAACTGTTAATGAAGCTGGTAATGTAGTTAAGTTAACTGTAGAAAGTCCAGAAGTTAAGTGTATTTTAACTAATATGAAGAATATTGACTTAGAACAACTTGCTAATTTGTTACGTAATAAGATGCGTACGATAGATGAGAATTTTGAAGAGGTAATTGAGCATAAAGAATATTAATTAGGAGTGATGATATGAAAAGATACATCATACTTATAGTATTAATTGTTATGTTGATTTTAGGTTTTATTGCCTTTGGTAAAGCTTATGGTAAAAAAGATAGTACTATTAAGCAAATATTTAAACAAGAGAAGTTTAAAGAATACCATAGCGGTGATATTGTTTCGTTCAACAAAGAAGAGTGGTATGTTTTACATAATTCTTCTAATAAAGATAATTATGTAACTTTAATATATAAAGGGATATTATTCTTGGATGATGAATCTTTATCTAGTGTAGATTATGATGTTTACGAATCTAGTGTTATTAACAAATATTTAAAAAATGAATATGTTAATAAACTAGGAGAAGATAAACTTAGAGAAGTCCATGGTTATAAAGCTAGATTGTTTAATGAAGATGATCTTAGCTTATTGAAGACAACGTATGATAAATATACTGATTCTTATGAATTGATCGATTGCCCTGACTTTATATGTTTAACTAATGTAGATTATGGAACAATGATCCCTACTAAAAATGGAGTAGAAGGATTAGATGAGTTAGAGCATTTAAGTTATTATAATGTAAGCACAACATATGATACTTATAAGTTAGAGAGTCTTGTAGAAGACAACACATTGTTTATAAGACCTGTAATTAATGTATATAAGGAAAGTCTAGATGAATAATATGAAAAAGAAGAAAAAAAGTAATATATGGGTTGTGTTCTTTTTCGTAGTTGGTTTACTAATATACTTATCAGGTTTATTGTTATTATTAAGTTCTAGTGTTAGAAAAGTTAGTTTTGTAAGAATATTTAATTCTAGTGTAGTAGTAACAAGTGAACTAATTACTAAGTTAAAGATATTAGGAGCTGTATTATTCTTAATAGGTTTCTTAATATTTATTATTGCTGTTATCTTTTTATATAAAGAAGATAAATTCCAAGATAATAATGTTAATTTAATTATTGAAGGTAAAGCAGATGTTATTACAATTATTGTTATGACATATGTAATGATTTTTATGTTAGTTGTGTGTTTAATTTTTGGCGAATATGTAGGTGCTTTGTTATTTGGAGCATCAATTGTTATTCAAACATTAATTAATTCAGTATTAATACGACTATATAATAAGAGTTATAAAAGAAAGTAACTGTTTGTTATTTTCTTTTTTATATTGTATGATATAGATGATGGTGATGATTATGTATAGAAATGATAATGGAATAGACAAAATCATTAATAAAATAGATGAAGTAGGTAATAAAAACTATCAGTATGTCAGAGTATATAATAAACCGGGAAAAGTTAAGTCAGCAATTGGTTTTGTAGCGGCTTTAATTTTCTTTATTATCATGATTGGTTTATTTTCTTGGAACGTAATGTATTTTGTTATGTTGATTGGTTCAGTTCTTATTATGTTATTCTTTGGTATTAATCTATTTACAAAGAAAGGGTTTGGAATTCCTAAAACGGTTAGATATGAAATTAAACCTGAGGAAGAAATTGTCGAAGAAGATTATCCAGAAGAAGAGGAAGAAGTTCCGGTTGATGAAGATGAAGAAGAGGAAGTAAGAAAACCATACGAATATAATTATTATGACGATGATGAAAGACAATAGTTATTGTCTTTTTTTATGTCTTTTATTATGGTATAATTCATGATAGGTGAAGGATATGAATATAGGTATAGATATTGACGATACAATTACTAATACATATGAAACTTTAATACCTATGGTAGCAATAAGTTATGGGATGAATATTGATAAATTGATGAAAAAGCATCCTACTTATAAAGAACTTAATGGTACACTTCCTAATTATGATGATTTTGCCAAAAAGAATTATGCTAGAATAGCTAAAATGGTTTCTTTAAAAGATGGAGTAGTAGATATTATTAATAAGTTGAAAGAAGATGGTCATAATATTATCTTTATTTCTGCAAGAAATGATATGAATTTTAAAGATTCATACAAAGCTACTTATGAATATTTAACTACTAATGGTATTAAGTTTGATAAACTGATAGTTAATTCTACTAATAAAGCTAAGGATGCGGTATTAGAAGGAATAGATTTATTTATTGATGATAATACAATGGATTGTAAGGCAGTTAAGAAAAAGGGTATAACGGCATTACAAATGAGAACTATTTTTTCCAAGGGTAGTAAAGAGGTAAGAAAAGTAGATAATTGGAATGAAATCTACAAAATAGTTCAAGAAATGTATGTTTAAGAGAGATAGATTTTTCTATCTTTTTTAATTGCTATTTGCTATAATAATTTTAAGAAAGTAGGTCGTAAAAAAATGAATAATGATTTAAATAATCAACAGGGGTTAAGTTATCAAGGTGGAGTAAATAATGTTATGCCTGAACAAGCTCCAGTAGAGCAACCAATGATGGCACAACCAGAAATGCCACAACAACCAATGATGGAACAAACTACTCAAGAACCAGTTCAACCAAATCCTTCTAAGTTTAGTATTAAGGGGTTTAAATTTGATCCAAAAGATAAGAATAGTTTAATCCTATTACTACCATTAGCATTAGTTGTTATTATTGTTTTAGTTTTATTTGTTAATTTAGTTGCAACTAGAACTTTAAAATGTAAGGAAGAAACTGAAAATAACGGTATTGAAACTAAGAGTGTAGAAAAAGTTAAATTTAAATTCGGTAAGATTCATTCTAAATATTCTAAAGCTGTAATTGATTTCTCTGATTCTGAAATGGATAAAGATGATCTTAAAGATCAAATTAAGACTTTAAAGAGTACTATAAAAGATTCTTGTAAATCTAAAGATGGATGTAAATATTCATTTAAAGAAGGATCTAAGAAAGTAACTATAGTAATTAAACAAAAATATGATAAAGATGCTAGAGAAGATTTCGAAGATGTTTATGATTCATTCAAGGATTATAAAGAAGTATTCGATGAATCATGTGATGATTAGTTCCTATTAAGGGACTTTTTATTTTGTATTATTTTTGGAAATTATATGGTATACTTTATTTAAGAAAGAAGGACTTTAAATGGACAAAAAAGAAATTAACGAAGCAAAGGAAAAAATCGTAGAAAAGGTAAAGAATAACAAGAAACTTGTTACTATTGTAGTTGCATGTGTTGTAGGTATATTAGTATTAATTCTATTAATTAATATTTTTGCATCTAAGACATTAAAATGTAAGTATGATATTGAAAACGATGGTGGACTTGTAATTAAAGTTGATACTAAACAAAAGTTTAAATTTGGTAAACCAGTTCGTTTTACTACTGAAACAATCTATGATTATTCTGATACTGATGCTGATGAAGATCAAATTGATGATTTAACGGATTCTCTTGAAAAAAGTTTTGAAGAATCATGTAAGAAAAAAGATGGATGTAAATTCACTATTAAACAAAAGAAAGATAAAGTAGTAATCAATATTAATAGAAAGTTTGATAAAGAAGCTAAAGCTGATTGGTTAGATGATAATGATTATAAAGATTATGTAGCTGATTATAAAGATACTTGTGATGATAAAAAAGACAATTAGTTCCTATTAGGAACTTTTTTTGTTATACTAATTTTGAGGTGATTTTATGAAAATACCTGAATATTTAAGTGATAATGATTATATAGGTGTTACAGCGTGTAGTAGCGGTGTTTTAGCTAAGATAGATAAATATGAGAAGAGTATAGAAAATGTTCGTAAACAAGGCTTTAAAGTGCTTGAAACACCTAATGTAAGAACAGATGGATTAGTTAGTAGTGATGCTAAGACAAGAGTAGAAGAATTAAATGGTTTAATTACTAATAAAGATATTAAAATGATTAATATTGCAGCTGGTGGAGATTTTTTATGTGAGATATTACCATTACTTGATTATGACTTAATTAAAAATAATCCTAAATGGTATGGTGGTAGTAGTGATCCTACTAGTTTAATATATAGTATTACTACTAAATTAGATATGCCAACTATTTATACACCATGTAATATGTCCGGTTATTCAAGTAATAACCTTCATCAAAGTTATTTAGATTATTTTCAAATTATTAAAGGCAATTTAGTTAAACAATATAAAAGTGATAAGTATGAAAGTAATGATGATATCTTTGATTTAGATAATGAATGGAATAGTTATGGACAAGATATAGATTCTTCAGGTATTTTATTAGGTGGTTGTATTGATTGTTTAAAAGATATTATTGGTACGAAGTTTGATAATACTTTAGAGTTTATTGAAAAGTATAAAGACGAAGGTATTATTTGGTATTTTGATGTCTTTAGTTTAAGTGTAGAAGATTTATATCGTACTTTATTACAATTTAAGAATGCTGGATGGTTTAAATATACGAAGTTAATCTTAATTGGCAAAGTTAAGTATCCTAATACATTTACGGAATTAACTTATGAAGAAATGATTAAGAAAGCTTTAGATGAATATGATGTTATTTATAATTATGATGTAGGACATGTTAAGCCATCAATGACCATGATTAATGGCTTTAAAGTTAGAGTTAAATATGATAAAGATGAAGGTAGTTTAGAATACTTAAAATAAACTATCTTTTTTATTGTTTTTTATTTTAAATGGGTATATAATTAATTAGTTCGTTACCGAACTAAAAGAGGCGATATCATGGATAGAATATCTATTATGCTAGATTTTAAAAGAATTAATGGTAAGATACATAAAGCATTAACTAATAGTATTAAGGAATATAACTTAGATATTACTCCTGTTCAAGGAAGAATATTAATGTTTATAGATGAGGGCAAAGAAGTTACTGCTACAGATATCATTGAAAAATTTAAATCGATTAATAAATCTACTTTATCGGAAGTATTAAATACAATGGAAAAGAATGATTATATTATTCGTTCTTGTTCAGTAGGTGATTCAAGGAAGAAAATACTTGAATTAACTGATAAATCTAAAGAAGTTGTTAGTACATTAAAGAAAAACTTTGATAAAGTAGTTCATAAAGTAGTAGATGATATTTCTAAAGAAGAATATGAAAACTTTAAAAGCATTTTAAACAAGATGGAAAGGAATATTGATAATATATGTTAAAGTTATTCAAAAATTTTACTAAAAAAGATATATTGGTAATTCTGATTTGTGTTGTATCGATGATATTTCAAGTTTGGATAGAACTTAGATTACCAGAATACATGAGTGAAATTACAAGATTAATACAAACTGAAGGAAGTACAATGAAAGAAATTCTCTCTAGTGGAGGAATGATGTTGTTATGTGCTTTGGGTAGTGCTATATCAACTGTAATTATTGGTTTCTTTGCTTCAGGATTATCTGCTAGTTTTTCAATGCATTTAAGAGAAAAACTATTTAAGAAAGTACAAACATTTAGTACGACAGAAATTAAGAAATTTCAAACTAGTAGTTTAATTACAAGAACTACTAATGATGTTAACCAAGTAGAAATGTTAATTGCTATGGGCTTGCAAGCAATGATTAAAGCACCAATTATGGCAATCTGGGCGATAAGTAAGATTGTTAATAAGAGTGCAGAATTAAGTATTTTAGTTGCTGTAGGTGTAGTAGTATTAATGATTACGGTTACAACCATTTCTTTAACAGTAAATCCATTATTTAAAAAGATTCAAAAGTTTACTGATAATTTAAATAATGCTACTAGAGAAAATGTTATTGGTGTTAGAGTTATTAGAGCATTTAATGCTGAAGAATTCCAAGGAGAAAAGTTTGAAAATGTTAATAGTGATATAACTAAAACACATATTAAGATTCAAAAGACTTTTGCTTTAATGGATCCTATTATGGGTAGTGTTATGCATTTCTTAACATTAGGTATTTATTTCTTTGGAGCTTTATTATTAGTTAATATGAGTATGTTTGAGAGATTAACATTGTTTAGTAATATGGTTGTCTTTACTAGTTATGGTATGCAAGTTATTATGTCATTCTTGATGCTATCATTTATCTTTATGATATTACCAAGAGCACAAGTATCTGCTAATCGTATTAACGAAGTATTAAATAGTGATGTATCAATTTTCGATGGTGTTAATTCTAAACCTAAAGAAGTAGGAACTGTTGAATTTAAAAATGTTAGTTTCAAATATCCTGATGCTGATGATTATTTGCTTAAAAATATTTCATTTACTGCTAAGAAGGGCGAAACAGTAGCATTTATTGGATCTACTGGTAGTGGTAAATCTACTTTAATTAATTTGGTTCCAAGATTTTATGATGCTACTGATGGTGAAGTATATGTAGATGGGGTAGATGTTAGAGAATATACTTTGAATAATCTGCATAACATTATTGGATATGTTTCACAAAAAGCATTTATGTTTACGGGTAGTGTTAAAGATAATATTAAATTTGGCGATAATGGAAAAAAAGAAGTTAATGATAAACAAATTTATGAAGCTTTAGATGTTGCTCAAGCTACTGATTTTGTTAATAAAATGGATGATAAATTAGATAGTCATATTGCTAGAGGAGGTACTAATGTCTCTGGTGGTCAAAAACAAAGATTATCAATTGCTAGAGCAATAGCTAGAAAACCAGAAATCTATATCTTTGATGATACTTTCTCAGCTCTAGATTATGCAACTGATGCTAAACTTCGTAAAGATTTAAAGAAATATACAAAAGATGCTACATGCTTAATTGTTGCTCAAAGAATAGGAACAATTATTAATGCAGATAAAATAGTAGTTTTGGATAAAGGTGAATGTGTAGGAATTGGAACACATAAAGAACTTTTAAAAACTTGTGAGGTTTATAAAGAGATTGCCTTATCACAACTTAGTGAGGAGGAACTTAAAAATGCCTAGACCAAATAAATTTGAAAAATCAAAAGATTTTAAAGGATCAGTTAAAAAGTTAATTAAGAGTTTAAAAGGTTTCCATATTGCTATTATTGTTGGTTTAATACTTGCAATGGTAAGTTCAATTCTATCTTTAATAGCACCTAATCAATTATCTAAAATAACTGATTATATAACAGTTGGTTTAAAACCAAATGTTGATAAACTACAAGATGTTAACAAGGAAATATACAGTCAAGCTACTAGTGTATTTATGAGTTTGTACAATCGTGATGATCCTAATCTATCAGAAGATCAAGTACAATTCTGGCAAGCTTTAGTTACCGACCGTACTGATGATGATGTAATAGCATTTGCTAATCTTAGTGACTCAACTTTAAACAGCATTATTATGATGGTTAATGTTGATGGAGTAAAAATTTCTAAAGAAGATCAAATCAAATATCTTAGTGTTATTAAAGGAATTAGTAGTGAAACTACTAACGAAGAATTACTTGGTAAGTTCGATAAATTCCCAGAAAGTATTTATAGTTTAGTTAAACCTAAAATGGATATGATTGCTATTAAGAGAATTAGTTTATTGTTATTAATTCTTTATGTACTATCTGCTATATGTAATTATGCAGAACAAATTATTATGGCTTTAACTTCTAATAGATATGGATTTAAAGTTAGAAAGAGTATTAATGATAAGATTAATACATTACCACTTAAATATTTTGATCAACATGAAACAGGAGATGTATTATCTAGAGTAACTAATGATGTTGACACGATGTCGATGAATTTAAGTATTAATTTATCTTCATTAATTGGTAGTTTAACATTGTTCTTAGGTTCTGTAGTTATGATGTTTGTTACTAATCCAATTATGGCTGCTACAGGAATACTTGCTAGTTTTATAGGTTTCATCTTTATGGGTGTAATACTAAGAAAATCACAAAAGTATTTCGTTTTAAGACAAGAACAATTGGGTGATTTAAATGGGTATATTGAAGAGATTTATTCAGGTCATAATATAGTTGTTGCTTATAATGGTGTAGAAGAAACTAATAAAGAGTTTGATAAGTTAAATAAGTTATTAGGTAAAAGTAGTAGAAAGAGTCAATTCTTAAGTGGTATTATGAGACCTTTGATGGGATTTGTAGGTAACTTAGGATATGTTGCAATATGTGTTGTTGGTTCTTTATTAGTTATGAATAATAAAATATCATTTGGTGTCATTGTAGCGTTTATGATTTATGTAAGAATGTTTACAAGACCTTTATCACAAATAGCTGAATCAATGACATCACTTCAAAGTACAGCAGCAGCAGCTGAAAGAGTATTTGAATTCTTAGAAGAAAAAGAAATGACTAATGAAGATAATGTTAGAAAACATTTAGATAAATCTAAAGTTCAAGGAAATATTGAATTTAAGAATGTTAGATTCGGTTATGATAGTAATCGTGTAATTATTAAAGACTTTAGTGCTAAAGTTAAAGCTGGTCAAAAGATTGCTATAGTAGGACCTACTGGTGCTGGTAAGACTACAATGGTTAATTTATTGATGAAATTCTATGATATTAATGAAGGAAATATTATTATTGATGGGGTTTCTACTAAAGATTTAACTAGAAGTAATATTCATGATTTATTCTGTATGGTATTACAAGATACATGGTTGTTTGAAGGTACTATAGGAGAGAATATTAGATTTAATAAAGAAGATGTTAGTGATGCGGAGTTATGGCAAGTATGTCATACTTTAGGATTAGATCACTTCATTAGAACTTTACCTAATGGTATGGATGCTTCAGTTGGAGATAATGATGCAATTAGTCAAGGTCAAAAACAATTAATTACGATTGCTAGAGGTATGATAGAAGATGCACCATTCTTAATCTTAGATGAAGCGACTAGTAATGTAGATACACGTACTGAAGAATTAGTTCAAAAAGCAATGGATAAATTAACAGAAGGAAGAACTTCATTTATTATTGCTCATAGATTATCGACAATTAGAAATGCTGATTTAATATTAGTTATGAATGAAGGTAATATTATTGAACAAGGAACTCATCAAGAATTAATGAAAAAGAATGGCTTCTATGCTAATCTTTATAATAGTCAATTTGAAAAGACGATGTAATCGTCTTTTTTTATGTTATAATGATGATGGTGAAGCGTATGAAATCTGAAGAGATTATTGAAGAATTAGAAAAAAGTAAGGTAAGTTGGGGTAAAGTATTTTTAATTACTTTATTTGTTTTATTTACTTTAATAGCAATCTTTTTTGCTGCGACATTTATTAGATGGAAAGCAGAAATAAATGGTAAGTTTGAGATATTATATACCGGTCAAGAAGAAGTAAAAATCGATAAGTTGGTTGATTTTTATGGTAATGATTTGGCTACAGAGTTAAAAGAAAATGAAGCTATTTATGTTTATTGTAATAGTGAATTTGGTAAAGAATGTATAATGCCAGATTATAATAATGTACTAGAAAATAATTTTAGAAAGCCTCTTAATGTTATTGCTACTTTAGTATTTATTGATTTTGTATTGTTATATATTTTATTAAAGGAAAGTTTAAAAGGTAAGAAGAGGGTTTATGTTTATGGATCATTAGTTATATTACTAAGTTTAGTATTTATAAGTAGTGTTGTTTATAAAGCATTAGATTATTATAAATTAGTTAAAGATGGAGATAAGATTACTGCTAATGAAGTGTATTATTTAAGAACTGATAGTTCTGATAAGCACATTCCTGTAATTCCATATAAAGTAGAGGAAGAAGATAGACAATATATTCCTACTGATTATTCTGTTGATGGTAGATTTGAAAATAAAGAATATACTTTATATCGTGATGAGAAAAAAGATGTAGTTACAATTAAGAAAGATTATTTAATGTATATATGGCCTTTAGTAGTCGGATGTTTAACATTTATCTTAGGCATTGTGTATATGTTTATTAATAAGAAGAGTAAGAAAGAAGAAAATAAGGGACTTAACTAGTTCCTTTTTTTATGTTATACTAGAATAGATTATAGGATAGTGGGTTGGCCTATGAAGAAATGCGTAAAACAATTGATATTTGTTTTATTGGTAATAATGGCATTACCACTTTTTGTAATGGCTAAAAGTGTAGAATCAGAAGTTGTTACAGTTAAAGAGAATATTAAAGAGTTTAGTTTAGATAAGATTGTACTTAAAGATGTTAGTTATACTAGATTCATTAATTATGCAAGTACTGGTAAACCTGCTGTAGTAATAGATTCTAAAATAGTTAATGATTATGTTAAAGAAATGGAAATGTCTGTTGAGGTTAATTTCTATAATAAGAATCATAAGTTATTAGATACACAGTTAGAAAAGATTAAGATACCTGCTAAAGGAACTGCTAACTTTAGAAAAGTTATTTTTGGATCTAAAGTTAATTATAAGTTAGAAAGCATTGAGTATTATTCTTTATCTGCTGAAGTATTAAGTAATGTTGATTTATTAGCAGAAAGTGAAAAAGATTTACTAATTTATCATGATTATATGGTTAAAGTTAAAGTTAATCGTAATAATGTATATAATGTTGAAGAATCATTTAATGTTGAGTTTAAGAGACATGTTGATACGATAGTTGATGGTATAGCATATCGTTTGAAATATACAAGAGAAGATGGATCTAAAGTTAATAAGAGAGCATTAATGTCTAAGATTAAAACTAATAATGATTATTATTTAAAGACAGAGAATGGTTATCGTAATTTGTATATTGGTAAAGAGGATAAAGATAGTAATCGTCGTGAATACTTAATAAATTATGATTACAATGTTTTTGAAGATACAATTCCTAAGAAAGATGAATTTGTATTCTATATTTTAAATAATAAACCTAATAAGATTGATGGTTTAACATTTGAGATTGAGTTCCCAGATAATATCGAAAAGAATAGTATTTCTTTTGTTGATCAACATGGAACTAAGTTAGAAAACATTCAATATGAAGTTAAAGATAATAAACTTATTGGTAAGATAGATCAAATGATAAATTCTGATGTTGCTTATGCAGTAAGAGTGGATTTTGAAGATGGTTATTTTAAGAATGCTAGTAAGAGTATTAGTGATGTAACTTTATTATCGTTTATTATCATTATTGTATGTTTAGCTATTACTGTAGTAGTTTGGTATGCTCAAAGATTTAGAGATAGTAAAGCTAGATATGATAGTATTTATTTTAATGATAAGATTAATAGTTTGGAATTAGGTTACTTATATAATGGTTATGTTAAAGATAAAGATATTGCTACTTTATTAATAGCATTAGCTAATAAAGGATATATAAAAATTGATAAGACTAAAAAGAACTATAAGATTATAAAAGTTAAAGAATATGATTCTGATGATCGATTAGAAAAAGTATTTATGAATGAATTATTCTTAAGTGGTAAAGAGGTTGAAAGAAAAGACTTAATTACCAATGTCGATTATATGAAGAAGAATATTGAGTTCAAGTTAAAATCTCATAAGAAGAAAAATAAATTATTTATTACACCAGTATTTAATTATAAGTTAGTATTCTGGGGAATGATTAGTGTTATATTTGCATTTATTACAACTAATATATTCTTGGAATATCATAGTAGTGTAATTGGTGTTAATGTTATTGTTGGTTTAATTGGTTATATGGTACTTCTATATGGAGTTTTATATGACAATTCTAAAATAGAAAAAGTTATTTATACATTCGTTGGTATTATGTTTGTAGTAGCACCTATTGTGTTAACTAAGTATTTAGCATTTATTCAAGACCCACTAAAGTTAATTACTTATATTATTGGTATAGTATCAATGTTAGTAATAATAACTATTTCTAGAATGATGAGTAATAGAACTTATTATGGTATTAAGATGTACAACAAGATTAATGCATATAAAAACTATTTAAATGACTTTGATAATCAAGAAAAAGAATTAAAGAAGAACAAGAATTGTTTCTATGATGTTCTAGCAAATACATTTGTGTTGGGATTATCAGATAAGTGGTACCAAAAGTTTAGTGGTTTAAAGATTAGTAAACCAAGTTGGTATATCACAAAAGAGTTTAATTTAGAAGATTTCTATAAAGATATTAAAGATATATATGCAGATATATTTATATCTTTAAAGAATAGTGAAAAATAGGTGGTGAGGACATGAATACCAAGTTTAATGTAGGTGATGAAGTTGAAGTTATCAGCAGTGGTAAAGTAGGTTTCATCAAAGAGATTACAAATTATGGTAATGGAGAAACTGCTTATATAGTAGAAATCGAAGGAATGAATAAAGTTCTTTTAGAATCTAATTTAACTATTATTAGAAAAGTCAATAAAGTAGTAGATTTAGACATCGAAGAGTTATCTGCACAATTTCAAATAGAAGATAGAATTAATGAAATAATTGAAAAGTTAGGTTTAGTAAAGCCAGAAAATGAAGAAACACAATTATTAAATGCTGCTAAGTTGCAAATGTATTTAGCAACTTTAGATGAAAACGGAGAAATCATTAAAGCTAATATTGGAAGTAGTGTTACTACTAGCGAATTATTTGATGGTTTAATGAATGGTAAGACAGATAGTATCGTTAATGCTTATATTTTCAGTGAAATATTAAATAAAGTAGGTAATAAAGTTTTAAATGTTGCTTTAAAAGATGAGAATGGTGAATATTATATTGCTAACTTAGTATTAATAGGTGATGATTATTTCTATTTTGATGTTACATTAGAGCGTTCGGTATTTATGGAAAATGGTGGAGAGTTAAATAACTTTGTCTTATGCTGTGGAGCATTAGGAAGAGGTAGTTATGAACAATTCTTTAAACCACTATGTTTAATTGATTTTCATGATAAATTAAAGGAGAATAAATTACCAGAGAATATAGCTAAATTAGATATAGATATAGATTTGGTAAATAAACTAATTAATATATGAAAAATAAATTAATAAACAATTTGTTTGGTAAAGAATTAATTAATGCCATGAAAGAAATGCTTACCGAGTTTAAGAAATTAAAGTTTGATGAACATCAAATAGAGAAAGCTATGAAAGGCATAAATGAATCAGTTAGAGTTGGTTTATACTTAATGGCTTTAGAAAAAAATTATGATACTATTGCATATAAGATCAATGTTGCTAATAAAAGACTTAATGAAGAAAGAAAAGAAAAGTTTATTGAAGCTTATGAAAAGGGTGAAGCTAAAAAGTATTTAGCTATTCTTGGAAAGGTTGATAAGATTTCTTTAATGAGTGATTTGGAAATTGATGTTGATGTTAGAGAACGTGCATTACTTTCTAATGTAGAAAGAGATTATTACAAGTTGATAAGTGATTCTATTATGGAAGAACAAGAAGTAGATAATAGAGATGGCATTGATCAATTTATTAATTATAAAAAAGAAGAATAATTCTTCTTTTTTTTTCTTTTTTTTGATATAGTAAGTAAACGGAAGTGATTTTAAATGGAACAAAGAATATATAAAGCTACAGAGATAGAAGTATTGTTTAATCAACCTGGAGGTTTTTTCCATTTGATTAGAAGAGAAAATAAAATTGATGGAGATGTAGTATTCTATGAATTTGATACTGATGAAGTAATAGATTTAGAGTCTTACGCTATTCATGGCTATAAAATGTTAAGAGATAAAGGTAAATTTTTAAATCAATTTAAGGAATATACAATTGAAGATATTAATAATATGGAAAACGAATTTGGTGATATCAGACATAAAAGAGAAATTCCAAATGATTTTCTAATTGATTTAAATTGGTTACAAGATTGTATAGAACAAAATAGATATAATTATGATATGTCTTATCCAGTTGAACAAATAGAAATAAGATATAGTGAAATTTTAGAAGATTATATATTCTTATATGTTCAGTTTAATCATGTTAATAAAAGATTAGAATATATGGATATGAGTACTGGATTACCTTTGAAAAAGGAAGTATTAGATTTATATATTTATTATCCAAGAGATGAAATATTATGCAAACCTACTTATACACCTAGAGAAACAAACGAATTACGTGCTAGATTAAATAATAAAGCTAGAACTTTAGGGAGAGTGAAGTAAATGGAATTTATTTGTTATAACAAGTGTAGTACTTGCAGGAAAGCTAAAGATTATTTAGATAAGAATAATATTGATTATATAGAGAGGGATATCAAGAGTAATAATCCTACAAGGGAAGAATTAGATATTATTGTTAATAAATATGGTGTTCCTATTAATAAATTATTTAATACTAGTGGTTTATTATATAGAAGTATGAATCTTAGGGATAAATTAAAAGATATGAGTGATAATGATAAACTAGAATTATTAAGCACTGATGGAATGCTTGTTAAAAGACCATTACTTATTGATAAAGATAAAGTATTAGTTGGTTTTAAAGAAAGTGAATGGAATGAATATTTCAAATAAAATATTAATAATTGGTTGTGTTGGTTGTGGTAAGAGTACTTATGCTAAAAGATTAAGCAAGAAACTTAGTATACCTGTTTATGGGATAGATGAAATTTTAGGCAAAATAAAAGCAGATAATAGGGTTGAAACTACCCAGCTATCTGCTAGTGGTGATATTATATCACAAAACAAAGAAAAGGTAAAACTGTTAGATACAAAAAAAACTATAGCGATAATACTACCACTATAGTTGAAGTTGTACCTAAAAAATCTTCTTTAATAATAAAAACAATGTGGAAAACTACATTGGATAATAGCAATAATGCTCCTATCCTAACGTCCAAGACGCAAGTAGATAATTCCACATTGAGTGATAATAATATATCACAAAACAAAGAAAAAGTAAAATATTCTTTATTCGTAGAAGAAGCTTAGATGAGCAAAAAGAATTAATTAAGCAAATTGATTCTAATACTAAATGGATTATTGAAGGAGCGTTAAGAGAGGAATTATATTTTCTTCTAGATATGGCAGATTTAATAATAATGATAGATTTAGATCGAGATATAGTAGAACATCGGGTTATGACAAGATATATTAAACAACGAAGAGGAATAGAGAAAATTAATTATAAGGTTGATTCTGAATTCTTAGAAATGATGCTCGGTTATGTTAATAAGTATTATGAAACAAGAGAAGATATTCTTGAAATGCTTAATAAGTATAAAAATAAATTAATAATAAAAAGGACTATTTAAATAGTCCTTTTAATGTTTTTCCAACATCCTTAACAGCATCAGTTATATTGTCTGTTGTTAGTTTTGCTTTAACAGCATCTATTACTTTTTCGACTTGTTCGTCAGGAATGTCTATTCCTAGTAAATCCTCAATTGTTTTAGTTGGATTTGTTTTAAATTTGTTAGCAAGATCTTTATCGTTTTTGATTTTATCAACGATTTCGTTAATTTTTTCTTTTAATTTGTCCATGGTATCACTCCTTGTCTTTATTATATATCTTTTATTTGAAAATTAAAGGTTTTTATATCTTTTTAAATTTGTTATAATATTTATAGGTGATTAAATATGGGACCAAGAAATGCACATAGAGCAAAGGATGTTCATGGAACTGAACAATTAAATATTGATATTAAACCACGTAGAGCGGATAGTTTTGTTTTTCAACAAAAAGACTTTGATGTAACTAATTTGGTTAAGTATATTGATAAGAAGAAAAAAAATGGAGAACATATTACTTATTTCCATGCTTTTGTTACTGCAATAGCTAAATGTATTTATAATAGAAATAAGCTAAATAGATTTGTTCAAAATAGACATATTTTTGAACATAATGATGTAGTAATATCTTTCGTTGCTAAGGTATCATTTAATGATAAAGCTGAAGAAATATTTGTAATGGTACCAGTTAAAGAAGATGATACTATTGAAACTATTAGTAAATTTATTACTGATAGAGTAGAAACAGCTAGAAGTCCTAAAGGTATTAAGAAAGAAGGAGCTAATAAAGCAATCGACATTTTATGTGGATTACCTAACTTCTTAAGAGTACCAATTGTTGGTTTAATGAAATGGATGGATGATAAAGGATGTATTCCATTTGGATTAGAAAAAGATAATTTATATTATAGTAGTATGATCGTTTCTAATTTAGGAAGTATTAAAAGTGGATCTATTCATCATAATATTGTTGATTTTGGTACAGCATCTGGTTTAACTACAATGGGTACTATCCAAAATAAAGAAATCATTTATGATGATGGTAAGAGAGAAGTAAGAAAGATTTGTGACTGGGGATTAGCATTCGATGAAAGAGTTGCTGATGGATTCTATTTCATTAAATCTATGGAATTAATTCAATACTTCTTTGATCATCCAGAAACATTAGAAGAACCTGCTTCTAAAAAGTATGAATTAGAAAAAAAATAAAAGACCTTATGGTCTTTTTCTTTTGCTTTGTTGATTATTTTTAAATGTTTGTTTTAAAGAAGTTATTAAATCAATAAATCTTTCATAGTTTGGATCTTCTTTAGATAATTTAATATTAACAACATTATATTGGTTACCTGGAACATAGAATGAAAGTATGATTCTTAAATCTTCTTGGATTGATATTTTAACAAAACGTAATTCGTCTTTTTCATCACGGAAGATAACAGTTGATAAATCACCTAATAGTTCCAATAATGCAGGATAGAATAAATTATCTCTTTCAATAGTTATACTCCATAAATCTCTTTGATGTTCTGTGTCATAGACATTAGAAAAGATTGATGGTTTTCCTTTGGTATTAAAATCTAATGTATATACTAATGAATCATCCATTATATCAAATTCTGTTGCAACAAATGATTCTTCATCACTCATATACATCATGTTCTTTTTGTATATTGTATTCATATTAATCCCCCTAGGTGAGGTTTATAATAGCACTATTTAGTTTTTTTGTATAGTTTTAATAAAAAAAGAAGACTTATTTTTGTCTTCTTTCTCTTATATTATTCAAATTAGCAATAAATGATTGCCAAATATGATGTATATCTCTAGCAGCTGTATTTAATTCTTTGGTATTCTTTAAGTTCTCTTCTAAGATACCTTCTATTTGTTCAATAGGAACATAAGAAGCAGAGTATTTTTCAACTTTTTCCCCTTCATCTAGATTAGCTCTTGTCATATCAACCTTTTTATCAGTGTAGATTACATAATAGAAAAATTCTATTGAAGTATTAACATTTTTTTCCGGGAAGTCCTTGCATAGATATTGAAGATGATAGAAAGGATATAATTTATCTTTAGATATATCAATTCCTGTTTCTTCAACAACTTCTCTTGCTAAGGCTTCAGGAATGGTTTCATCTCCTTCAAGATGACCACCAGGGAATTCAAAATGTGTTGTTGTGGATGCATAACCTATTAGCGCTTCATTTTTTGAATTAACAATGATAGCACGAGGACGTTTAATGTATTTTTTGATATCATTTAAAGATAGATTATCTTCATTGATAACTTCATTGACTAAGAAATCTTTATAAATGTCTATCATACTATCACCCATATTATTATATCATGCTAAAGAAGGTGGATTGACAATTATAATAAATAGTGTATAATTAAATTGTACACAATTTAATTAGGAGGTATATTATGAAATTATATGATGTTATAGTAAAAAACAATAAAGGAGAAGAAGTAAGTTTAAAAGACTATAGTGGTAAAGTATTAGTTATTGTAAATACTGCTACTGGATGTGGATTTACTCCTCAATATAAAGGATTAGAAGAGTTATATCAAAAATATAATAAGGATGGTTTAGAAGTATTAGATTTCCCTTGTAATCAATTTGGTCATCAAGCTCCAGGAGAAGATAATGAAATTCATGAATTCTGTACAGCTAAGTATCATACTACATTCCCACGTTTTACTAAGATAGATGTTAATGGTGAAGATGAATGTGAAGTATTTACTATTTGTAAGGAAGCACAACCTAAAGAAGAAGTTAAAGGTTTAAAGAATAAAGCTGCTATGAAGATGATTAGTAAGATTAGTACAACATGCAAAAAAGATAACGATATTAGATGGAACTTTACTAAATTTGTAGTTGATAGAGAAGGTAATGTTGTTGGTAGATATGCACCTACTTCAGAACCTAGTGAAATGGAAGAACAAATCAAGGGATTGTTATAAAATGGATAAATATGATAGTTTAAAGTTAAATAATCAGTTGTGTTTTCCGTTATATGCATGTTCTAAAGAAATAATTAGAAATTATAAACCATATCTTGATAAGATTGATTTAACATATACTCAATACATTGCAATGATGGTATTGTGGGAAGAAAAGAGTATTAATGTTAAGGATTTAGGAGATAAGTTATATTTAGATTCAGGGACTTTAACACCATTACTTAAAAAATTAGAGAGTAAAGGTTATATAACAAGAAGTAGATCTGATAAAGATGAAAGAAATTTAATTGTTAAAGTAACTGATAAAGGAATGGATCTTAGAGAAGAAGCTTTAGATGTTCCCCAAGAGATGAAAAAATGTGTTAAACTTACAAGTGAAGAAGCTAGTTTTTTATATAAGATATTGTATAAAATGATAGATAAAATAGAAGGAGTAGATAATAATGAGTAAAGTATTAAATAAGGAAGAATTTGAAAAAGAAGTATTAGGAAGTAAAGAACCAGTGCTAGTAGATTTTTATGCAGATTGGTGTGGACCTTGTAAAATGTTAGCACCAGTAATGGATGAAATAAGTAAAGATCATAAAGTATTTAAAGTTAATACTGATGATGAAGAAGAATTAGCTATGGAATATGGTATTATGAGTATTCCCTGTGTTATAGCTTTCAAAAATGGTGTAGAAATTAATAGATCAATCGGTTTAGTTGATAAAGATACTATTTTAGATTTAATTAAGTAGGTGACCTATGTACGATATTGTTATTATAGGTGGAGGACCCGCAGGTATTACTGCCGCTATATATGGAGTTAGAGCAGGTAAGAAAGTTTTAGTTTTAGAATCAAATGAGGTTGGAGGTAAAATACTACAAGCTCATATGGTTGATAATTATCCTGGTGCCGAACATATTACAGGTCAAAAATTAGGTGAACGCTTTTATGAACAAGCCATGAATATGGGTGTTGAGATAAAAAAAGAAAAAGCTATGAGTATTATGGATCAAGGAGATAAGAAACTTGTTCAAACTTTAGATAATACTTATGAAAGTAAAACAATAATTCTTGCTACTGGTAATGATAAAAGAGAACTTGGTGTACCAGGTGAAAAAGAATTAATAGGTAAAGGTGTTTCTTATTGTGCTACTTGTGATGGTAATTTCTTTAAAAAGAAAGATGTCTTACTTGTAGGTGGTGGATTAGAATCAATAGATGATGCTCTTTATTTAGCTAATTTATGTAATAAAGTATATTTTGTTTATGATGGTAGATTAGATGTATCTAAGTTAGATAAAGATAATATCGAAATATTAGATCATACTAAAGTTACGAAGATAAATGGTGAAAATAGAGTAGAAAGTGTTACTTTAAGTGATGATAGGGAAGTTGAAGTAGCAGGTGTATTTGTTGCTATAGCAAATGTACCAGAAACTAGTTATTTATTAAAAGGATTATCTTTAGATGAAAATGGTAATGTTTTAGTTGGTGAAGATACAGTTGCTAAAGATGGTCTTTATGTAGCTGGAGATTTACGTGTTAAAAGTCTAAGACAAGTTGCAACTGCTGTTTCTGATGGAGCTGTTGCAGCTACACAAGCTATTAGATATTTAAATAAGCAAAAAAGTGGTGGATTTTCTTTAAAAATACATAAGAAAAATCTAATTAATGAAACTGATATTTCAATTGATGGTAATAAGATCAGTTTTACTTCTATTACTAAAGCTCCTGGTCAAGAAGAAGAGTTAGTAGAAGAGAAGGTTATTGAAGATAAAGACGTTATAAAGAACTTTATGACTTTAGTTTATGAAAAGAACAAAGTGATGCTTATTGAAGCATTTGATAAAGTACAAGCATTAGATAAAGTAACCCGTTCTAAGAATACAGCAACTAATAATTTAAGTATCAAAGATAATGGGGAAATGAACTTCGATTGTTATATTCAAGAATATGATAATATACCAAGTTTGTTTACTGTTGAAGTAGAGAAATTTATAAAAGAACAAAAGTAGGGAAATCCCTACTTTTTTTGTGCTTTTATTTATGATATAATTTTAGAAGAATAAAGAAGTTTAGAAAGTGTGATATTATGAATGAAGAAAATGCAAGTCAATTAAATCAAAATGCAACAGCAGTTCCTTCTACTCCAGCAGCTCCTGCAGAACAACCTGCTGCACCTGCACCAGCAGCTCCGTCAGCACCTACACCTGAAGCAGCTGTACCAGCTCCTGAAGCACCAGTGGCAGCACCAGAAGCTCCTGCATCAGCAGAAGTTTCACAACCTGCTGAAGTTGCACCTGTAGCTCCTGTAGAGCCAACTCCTGCACCAGCAGAGCCAGCTCCTGAGGTTGCACCTGCACCGGTTCCTGAATCAGTGCCAGCTGAGGCACCAGCAGTACCAGAAGCTCCTGCACCAGTAGAACAACCTGCTGAAGTTGCACCTGTAGCACCAACTCCTGAGGCTACACCTGCTCCAGTAGAGGCACCAGCACCTGCTGCTGTTCAAGCTGAAGCACAACCTGCTGTAGAAGTTGCTCCAACTGTTCCAGCACCAGAAGCTGCTCCAGCAGCACCTGCAGCTGAAACAACTAATCCAGCAGCTAATATTCCTGCTGATGGAGTACCTATTATTGGACCAGAGCAACCAGCTAAGAAAAAGAGTAATATTGGATTTATTATAATTGTAATTATTTTAGTATTAGCTATAGCTGGCGTTGTAGTTGCATTTTTCTTAAATAATAAAAAAGATAATAAACCTGCCGAACAACCTAAGAGTGAAGAAAAACAAGAAGAGAAGAAGGAAGAAACACCTGAAGAAAGTACTAATGTTTTTGAAGTGGGTGGTTATAAATTTACTTTACCAGAAGGGTATGAAGGTAAGAAAATTGATAATGAAACAATTCAATTTAAAGGAAATAATGTATCTGGTTTCTTTATTGTTTCTCAATTTACATATGAACAATTTGCTGAAAAGAAGAATGATTTTGTTAAATTGTTTACTGATAAAGAGATAAGTGCTATGGGTCAAAATGAAAAGACTATTGGTTCTAATGTTTGGGTTGTAGCTGAAGGTCAAAGAGAAGGTAATTATTTTACTTATTCTTATACTAAGTTTAAAGATACTAAATCAATCTTATTATTTACTAAATCAACATTGTCTGATTATAGTGCAATATATCAAGATATTGGTAATACTATTACTAGTGTTCAAGATGGTACAGAAGCTTATGAGGCTTCAACTAGTGAAATAGCAGTACCTAGTATAGATACAGCTTTGTTAGATTAATTAAAAGGAGAGAAATCTCCTTTTTTTTATGGTATACTTTATATAGTGGTGAGTAAGATGAAATGGAAAGTCAGAATAAATAAAAAAGCATTTATTACTGTTGTTCAAAATGACGACATGGGCTTTAGTCTTGGTGAATGTATTCCTGTTGAATTGGCATCTATAATACGTTTTACTTACCATAATGATCATTTGATTATTTCAGTATATGATATTCAATATGCTTCAATTAGTTTAAAAACAAACAAAGTTGCTTATTGGAGAGATGAGATATCTGCTTCTGAAATAAGAAATTTGTTTGGTACACTTATTTCTAAAGATCCTCAATATGGGTTTAATAAAGAACGTTTTCTTGAGGGAGTAACTGAGAATGATAATGAAGTAAATCAAACAGAATTACATACTCACTTTTTAGAGATGTTATCAGGAGAAGAATTTTTGGAATTGATTTCTGATTATATTGATTATGTTCCTATAAGAGATAATGCTGTTTTGGGTAGATTGAATAAAGGAGAAAGAGTAGATGATTTTCCTAGAATGGATATCGCTTCAGAATTTCAATATATTGCTTCTCAATTATCTATAAGAATAGATGGTCAAGT
>JAEEGL012832456.1_pt1 | contig 22781 bp, 16 predicted proteins | sample 9134231 | NCBI WGS metagenome assembly JAEEGL01 (sample SAMN16246548, study PRJNA631951) | gut metagenome | biome: gut microbiome; feature: rumen; material: fiber-attached | host: Bos | place: Iran: Karaj | collected 2018-10 | reverse complement strand
GCTGGGATGGCGGGCACGCAGCACGTCGTAGACGCTCGGGTCGGTGGGACAGTCGTTGAGGTCGCCCATCATGATGACTTTGGGATGGTAGCCTTCGGGGGCGGCAGCCACGATAGAATCGACCTTGGCGCGCAAGATCGAGGCCGAGCAGGCGCGCGAGTTCACGGTCTCCAACTCACCGCTGTAGCGTGAGGGCCAGTGGTTGACGAAGATATGAAAAGTATCAGCCAATAAAGCCGGCCCTTCGACGGGCTCAGGGACCTGGTTGATTGCCACAAACTTCGCATAAAGGATATCCCTAGAATGATAAGCCGTGTCCTCAGGGTTGTAATAGGGTATCGCCGCGCTTTCCACCAGCTGGAAATGGTCGATGGAATACACGATGGCAGGGTCGATACCGCGCTTGTCGGGGCCTTCGTAGAGCACCCAGCGGTAGTGGTGTTTCTTGAGCGGCGTCTGCTCGAAGAGGGCATTCAACACGTACTCGTTCTCCACCTCACACATGCCGAGGATGCCGATAGGTCTATTTTCCGACATCGCCAGGATGGCCTTATACATGTTGTTGCGCTTGCGGTAGAAACGGCTCTTCGTCCAATGCTGCATGCCTTCCTCAGTGAAGGCGTTGTAGGTCTTGGTGCTGTCGACGAAGGGGTCGAAGAAATTCTCCATGTTCCAGAAAGCCACACGGATGGGCTCGTCCTGGGCAAAAACGACAATTTGGATCACAAAACACAGAAAACAGAGCAAAACCATTCTTTTCATACGGCACAGATTTTGTTTCCGCTGCAAATGTAAGAAATTGTTTTTACTTTTGCAGCATGAAATCGAAAATCGCCATAACGATACTGTTGTTCTTGTTGCCCTTGTCGGTCATGCAGGCACAGAACGCCCATTTCTGGGACGGCATAGAAGCCTTCGACGGCCCGACGGACGACAACCCCTTGTTGACCTCGCAAATCGACTTCTACTTCGACAAGATGGTGACGCCCCTACCCGACTCCATCACCATGGAAATCACTCGTTTGATTGACCGTACAAGCAACAACACCGACCTCCGCGATCTAATCCTGTGGCATCTCTTGGAGAGATACCGCCACCCCGAATATATGGGACAGGACCAAGTGTTCGTTTGGCTTTACGACGTATACTTCTCACAACTGAAGATCAAGGACTTGAACGAGACCAACTTAGCCCTGATCCAAGAGAAAGCGGACCATCTGAGGCGGCTGGCGCTGTTCAATGTCGCTCCCGACATCCGCATCGGTGACACCCTCAACCTGCACTCCATTGAGAGCGAATATACGGTCTTGTTCTTCTTTGACAGCAGTTGCGATGTCTGCCTACAAGACAAAAAGGAATTGGATTCGGTGTGTGCTTCCCATCCCGAAATCACCGTGTTCGCCGTCGATCTGGGCTCAGAAGATGCGCGTGTGAATGATGTCTTTAACCTCTACGACATCGAATCCAAGCCGCAGATCTACGTCCTCGACAGGGACAAACGTATCATCGCCAAGAAAATCCAGGCGAAACAAATTCCATTGGTGTTGTAATGCATGGTGTACGTCGCGATGTGTATGGCGGACACACGCGGTGTGTTCTTACTGGTCCAACGCCAGACGCATTTGGCGGACACACGCGGTGTGTCCTTACTGGTCCAACGCCAGACGCATTTGGTGGACACACGCGGTGTGTCCTTACAGGTCCAACGCCAGACGCATTTCAGGAAGACATTTCTCCGCCTCCTCAAACAGCCTCCATTGCGCCCGCGTGCGCACCATGTTGTGCTCGGGATACCTAATCTTATAATAGGTGTCGCCGTTGAGGTAATCGGCTAAGAAGCGCACCGCCTGCATGTAGGGGAACAGCGTAGCCGCATAGGGCAGGCTCTCCTTTTCAACAGGCAACAGGAATGACTGGGTGCCTTCCAGATAGCCTTTCGCGAAGGCCTTGAAGACCTCCATATTGAAATGGATGTGATCCAGATCGGGGTCGTCCTCAGCACCCGTGTTGGCAGCCGAACGCAGGAAGTCGCCGAAGTCGGAGAAGACGAAACTCGGCATCACCGTATCCAAGTCGATGACACAGAGTACGTTGCCTTCCTTGTCAAACAGCATATTGTTGACCTTGGTATCACAATGGCAGATGCGCTTCGGCAGCATGCCCTCGCGGTACAGTTGTTCGCCCAAACACATCCTTTCAGCCACAGCCTTGATCTTGGCCACATAGTCCTGCACCTCAGGGTCTTTCATGCGGCCTGCCTTGTCGGCAGCGATGGCCTCGTCCAACTGCTTCAAGCGGAACTCGATGTTATGGAAATCAGGGATGATCTCCCCTATCGGCGTTGCCAAATCGGTCAGCAGCGACTCGAAATCGCCGAACGAACGGCCTGCATAGTAGGCATATTCCGGCGTGACGGCCTCGTAGGTGTAGCTGTCGGCGATGAAGTCCATCACGCGCCAATACTTTCCGTCTTCAACGAAGTAGGTCTTCCCCGTGTCGGCCTTCAAGAAATGCAAGACCCGACGTCCGATGTCCGCGATGCCTTGTCGTTCATATTTGTGCCGGATGTGGCTCGTCACGGCTTCGATATTGTCTTGCAGCATCTCAACGTCGGTGAAGACGGCGTTGTTGATACGTTGCAGCACATACTTCGACTGGCCGCCCACTATAATCTTATAGGTGTCGTTGATGAGTCCGTTGCCTAAAGGCGCTATCTCTTCGATGGTATTCGTGTCGACGAAATGCCCCGCGATGGTGAAAAGTTCGTTCATTACAATGAAATTTTTGGCGAAGATAGAAATTTTGAACGGATATTTTCTAATTTTGCAAGGAAAAAGAGATTCCCTACGGGAATGGAGGGGGTGTTTTAATATGATTTGCGGCGGCAACAACAATCTGTCGGCACACAGCACCACAAGCCGCCGTCATTTGATCATGGATGCATCTCCATTCCCGAAGGGAATCCCATTCGGTGAAACCACAAACAACACGTAACACAATGAAAAACAAAATCCAACACACCCTCCTCTGCCTGCTCCTGCTGGCAACAACCCTCGTCTGCCATGCCCAAAGAGGAGCCGACACCCGCAACGGCAATTACGTCATCGTCGACAACAGCATCCTCTTCGACGAGCCCTTACGCGTCGACGGGCAAAAGAGCGTCCTTCAGCTCGCCGTCGCCCCCATCGAGAACGTCCGCATCGGCTTCATCGGCCTCGGCATGCGTGGTCCCGATGCTGTCGACCGCATGACCTACATCGACGGCGTCACCGTGGTGGCCTTGTGCGACATCGAGCCCGACCGTGTCGAGAAGGTGCAGACCGATATCCTGGAAGCCAAGGGCCTGCCGCGCGCTGCCGCCTACACGGGTCGCGAGGGATGGCGCAAGCTTTGCGAGCGCGACGACATCGACCTCGTCTACATCTGCACCAACTGGCAGACCCATGTGATGATGGCGGTCTACGCCATGCAACACGGCAAACACGTGGCAGTGGAAGTGCCCGCCGCCACCTCCCTTGAGGAATGCTGGCAACTCGTCGACGTGGCCGAACAGACGCAGCGTCATTGCATGATGCTTGAGAACTGCTGCTACGACTTCTTCGAGCTCACCGCCCTCAACATGGCCCAACAAGGCATGTTCGGAGAACTCATCCACGGCGAGGGAGCCTACATTCACAACCTGGAGCCCTATTGGCACGAATACTACGAAAACTGGCGCCTTGAATTCAACCAGAGCCACACGGGCGACGTCTACCCCACCCACGGCCTCGGACCTCTCTGCCAAGCCTTCAACATCCACCGCGGCGACCGCATGAAGACCTTGGTCAGCATGAGCACGCCTTCCTACAACGGCAAGAAAGTCGCGAAGGAGATGATGGGTACCGAAGAATTCGCCAACGGCGACATGACCACCACCATGATACAGACCGCGAAAGGCAAGACCCTGCTCATCGAGCACGACGTCTACACCTATCGTCCCTACAACCGTTTGTACCAACTCACCGGCACCGAAGGCTTCGCCAACAAATACCCCACCGAAGGCTTCACCTTGACGGAGGACAAGCTGCCCGCAGGCTTCCTCAACGAGGGCCAGCGTCTCAACCCGCACGGCTTCGTCCCCGCCGAGGTGCGCGACAAGATCATGAAGGACTACCTCCACCCCATCGCCGTCGAGATCGAGAAGAAAGCCAAAGAAGTGGGCGGCCATGGCGGCATGGACTTCATCATGGACTACCGCCTCATCTACTGCCTGCACCACGGTCTGCCGCTCGACCAAGACGTCTACGACGCCGCCGAATGGTCGTGCCTCGGCGAATTGACCGCCGCCAGCATCGCCAACGGTGGCATGCCGGTGCAGATGCCCGACTTCACCCGTGGTGACTGGGACAAAGTGAAGGGCTACAGACACGCGAAATAACAAAGAAGAAATACAAACCAATTAATACCTACTGTTATGAGAAAAGCTTTACTTCTAATCGTGGCGCTCCTCGCCTTGACATCGTTAGGATTCTCGCAAGAGAAGCTGACGGACAAAGAGCTGGTCAACGTCATCTACGCCATGGGACAGATGTATCCTGACGGATTCACCCTCGACCTCAACACCATGCGCCAGCCCACCGAAGGGCTGTATGTTTCTTACAAGGCGACACAAAACAGCTTCGACCGCAAGAGCCTTCCCGCCGTCATCAAGCATGCGCGTGCCCACCAGAACCTTGTGGGAGGCTGGTACAACGCCGAAGAAGACAGGTACTATTTCGACAGCAACCGCAAGTTCCCCGAGGACAGCCTGGCAGCAGCCGTGGCCTTCGCCCGCGACAACGACCAGCACACCGTTTACGTGGCCTCCAAGAACATCAACATCTGGTCGAACTACGAGCAGCGCGACATCCGCATCATCCTTGACTGCGACATGGGCAGCTCGACCGATGACCTCTTCTCCTTGATGATGCTCTACCGTTACATGGACATGAAACGCTGCAACTTGCTTGGCGTCATCGTCGACCGCATGGGCAAAGCCAACGCCGACATCGTCGACGTGATGAACAACTTCTATGGCTATCCCGACATTCCCATCGGTTTGGAGACTGATGGACAGAAGGACACCCATGTGTGGATCACCTACCACAACCTCCCCTATGCCCGTTCCACGGAAGGCGTGCCGATGTTCAAGCGCAGCGTGGGCGACGAGGGCGAATACATGGAGGCCTACAAGCTCTACCGCAAGCTCCTCAGTGAGCAGCCCGACCACAGCGTCACCATCGCCTCCATCGGCTTCGTGACCTCGCTGGCACGCCTGCTTGAATCGGGTCCAGACGAGTTCTCGCCCCTCAATGGTGTGGAGCTGGTCCGTGCCAAAGTAAAAGACATCTACGCCATGGGCGGCGTGTTCGGCGATGCTGTCGAGCCCGACTACAACTTCAAGCAGGCCATCAACTTCTCGCTGAAGTTCTTCGAGCTGCTGCCCAAGGAAGTCGACATCGTCTTCTCGCCCGGCGAGGTGGGTGACCCGCTCGACTATCGTCCCGAGACCGTCATCGCCGACATGAATTGGACCGACCTGCATCCCATCAAATGGACTTACCAGTTCCTGAACTGCAACACAGGTCAAAAGATGTGGGACCCACAGGCTGTCATCCAAGCCGTTGAAGGCGACGACTTCTATGAACTCTCAGAGCGCGGCTTCGTGACCCTCACACCCAGTGGCCAAACCATCTTCAAGGCCGATCCCAAGGGTAACGCCCGCTACCAACGCCCCGGCGATGCCGTGTGGTGCGACATGGTGCTTAAGTATATCAGGCTGATGGCCATTCAACATTAATCAGTTTAGAGTTTAGAGATATGAAACGCATTATCCTATTCGTTTTGGTGGCCTTCATGGCAGTCCCCATGGGATTTGCCCAAAAAAAGGACAAGGACTTCAAGCTCTCCGACAAAGATATGGCCAACGTCGTCTATGTCATGGGGCAGATGTACCCCAAGGGCTTCACCTTGGACCTCAACACCATGCGTCAACCCACCGAGGGACTGATGGTGTCGTATAAGGAAACACAGAACAGCTTCAGCCGAAAGAGCGTCAGAAAAGTCATCAAGCACGCCCACAAGCACGAGAACATCGTTGGCGGCTGGTACGACCCCGACAAGGGCGACTACTACTTCGACAGCAACAAGCCCTTCCCAGAAGACAGCCTCGCTGCCGCCCTCGCCTTCGCTCGCGAAAACGAGCAGCAGATCGTCTACTCCAACAAGTTCGGCATCAGCGTCAAGTCCAACTACGAGCAGAAAGACATCCGCATCATCTACGACTGCGACATGGGCAGCTCTACCGACGACCTCTTCGCCCTGATGATGCTCTACCGTTACATGGACATGAATCGTTGCACGCTGCTCGGCGTAATCGTTGACCGCATGAACCGCGCCAACGCCGACGCCGTCGACGTGATGAACAACTACTACGGCTATCCCGACATCCCCATCGGCCTTGAGCAGTTCGGCGTGCAGGCACCCCGCGTCTTCATCCCCTACCACAACATGGCATACGCCCGCAACACCGACGGTCAGCCCATCTTCAAGCGCAGCGTAGGCGACGACGGCGAATACATGGACGGTTACAAGCTCTATCGTAAACTCCTCGCTCAGCAGCCCGACAAGTCGGTGACCGTCGTCTCCGTCGGTTTCGTCACCTGCCTGTCGCGCCTGCTGCAGTCGGGTCCCGACGAGTTCAGCCCGCTGACCGGCGTGGAACTGGTACAGAAAAAAGTGAAGGACATCTATGCCATGGGAGGCGTCTTCGGCGACTCGTTTGAGCACGACTACAACTTCACTGCCGCCATCGACTACTCGCTCAAGTTCTTCGAGATGCTGCCCAAAGACGTCGACATCGTCTTCTCGCCCGGCGAGGTGGGCGATCCGCTCTACTACTCCGCCAAACAGGTCATCGAAGACCTCAGCTGGACCGACACGCACCCCATCAAGTGGATCTACCAGTTCCTTGTCGAGGACAAGTTCCAGAAGATGTGGGACCCGCTGGCTGTCATCAACGCGGTGGAAGGCGACGAAGCCATCTACCAGATCTCGCAGCGGGGTTGGGTGACCCTCACGCCCACGGGCGAGACCGTCTTCACCCCCGATCCCAAAGGTAACGCCCGCTACCAGCTGCCCGGCGACGCCGAGTGGAGCGACAAACTGCTCAACTACATCCGACTGATGACCATTCAACATTGATAACCAGCAAACTATGAAAAACAAAAACCTTAAAGTCATCTCCATTATCTTGGGCATCATGGCCGTATTGTATGTGCTATTGGAAGCTTGCTATTGCTACAATAACATACAAACCGCCCGTACCATGGACTTCAACAACTACGCTATCTCCGAACCGGCGATCATAACTATAGTACATGTCTTCGGCTTTGCATGGTGTCTTTTGTTAATCGCATGGTTCATCATCGCGAGCAAAGAGAAGAATAGTAAAGCCTTCGGAGTGATGGCCGTTATCGCTTTGTCGATCTACCTCCTTGTCAAGGTAGGCAATCTAATCAACCAACAACATTTGGACTTGAATGACACGAAAGCCATAACAATCTACTACTCCATAGTTGGCGCCTTGAATGGAATTGGCAACCTCTTGTTGGCCATTGCCTTCATTATCATGGGACGACACCTTCCCGAAAAAGCAAGGAAATGGTCCGTCGCCATTGGCATCTGCATTCTCGTCATCCTAGTGCTCCGTATCTTGCATCCTATGATCAACAGCTACCTCAACCGTCAGAGCACTCCCATGGAACATGTGCGTACCACCTATCTAATGAATGCTTCGACCAACATTCTCACGATTGTGAAATTCGTCTTTATGGCTGTCTTTTTCTTCCTTTGCGGCAAACGTATCCAACAAAACAGCACGGAAGAAGGACTTGATACCATTCAATGATCAAACGAATAAAAACGGGGAAAAAGCCTCTGCAACTGCAGGGGCTTTTTTCATGCTTACCACTCTATGTTTACTGACACACCATCGGGATCATTCTCGAACTCCAAGAGAAGTGTTCGACTTGCAGCATCCCAAATGAATCGGTTTGTCACGCTGGCATTCACATTCTTGGGCTCTTGAGGGAGCAGGATACGCATCACATTCTTGGTTTGGGCAGGTGACTTAGCGACAAAACTAAAACTGTGGGACGCAATTACCTCGTCGTACTGCCGTGATGCTGCCGCGAGCACCTTTATTTGAACTGAGTCACCCACTTCATCCAAATCATACAGGAAAGCCTGTTCGCCGGGATGCACCACTTTTTCGTCCAACACAGGCAACGACGCATCGAACAAGTCGATGAAGCGACCTTTCAGCATCAGAGGGTCGTTGGAAACAGGGCTCTCATCCATGACAGAAGCCATCAGATAAGAACCTCGGCGCAAAACGAAGGCGTTCTTCCGCTCGTAAGCACCATAGGCGGCCTCCAAGGTGTGCAACAGCAGGCTATCGGCGCCTTCAGCAAGGACAAACTCCTTGGGATTGTGGCGCAGCACAAAGACGTATCCGTTGCCATAACGATAGTGTCCTTCGGCGGCCTGTTCGTCCATCCCCATAAGGGCAAAGAGATGCTGCGATGGTGCCGTGTAGTGGTTGCCATTCTGGTTCCACCATTCAGGCACGCCTTGGAAAGGGTCGTCATCGCGGCCGCAATACACCAACGTGCCACCTTGCTCCACCCAGTCGGCAATATGCCGATGTGCCTCGGGGTCAAGGGGTTTCATGTTGGAATAGGTCATCAGCAGCACGCGGGGACCTTGCCACGTCTCCTCATAGCCCGCATTCTCCAGATGGGTGATGCCCACAGGAATGCCCTGCTTCAGCAGTGGCATGGCCAGACCAAAGAAATTGGCCAGATAGGGGTCGCCGTCGCCAATAAAAGGCTGTTGGAACATGATGGAGTTCGACATAAGGACGCTGATGCCCTGCGCACCGCTGACACGGTTCTCAGACTTGGGCATCTCGTTGAGGGCGTTGACCATCACCTGCATCTGAGTGGAATAAGAACGTGGGATGCGCGACTTCTCCTCGCAGTTGGCGTCGACGCAATACTCACGCTCATAGATGCGGTCGGGCCATGGCATCACCTCATAATCAGCAATGGCGGGATACAACAGCTCAGCAGCGAAGGTAGCCTCATAGTTGCGTTTGTAGTCCTCCCAGTTCACAGCGCGGTCTTCGATAGGGTCGGTCAGGAAATACATCTTGCGCCCCGTGGGTTTCGCCATCGACTCCAAACAAGCATATTCAAGGAAAGCCATCTCGAAAACACGCTCTTTCAGCACACCATTATAATGGTTGGTCATGCGTGAGGTGCCCGTCCACACTTGGGCGATATAACCATCGCAGTTCTCCAAGGCGTTCAACGATGTCTCAGGCGACACGATGCCCCACTGAGCATAGTTCAGCGAGGAATGGGTGGGCACAAAGCAGCGCACGTCCACACCTTGTTCTTTTCCATATCGTTTGGCATAGCCGAAAACCTCGTCGAGCGCGCGATAATAAAGGTGATACTTGAGTTTGTTGGAGAGATAGGTATTCTCCGCCGACTCGTGTTGTGGCCGCCACGCAAAGCCGTAATACTCCTGCCACTCCCGCTTGAACGCCTCGCTGTAGCCGCCCCATACCCAAAACTCAGGCTCTTCAAGATAGATCGTGTTGATGCCCTCGTCGATGACAGGCTTGATGTGCTTTTCTTTGAAATACGACAAGAAGCGCTGCGTCGGCACGACATAAGGCACATTGATGTTGTGCATGATCTCGTCGCCCGACATCCTTTTCTGCACCTCGTCGTCGTGAAGGCTTCCATCCCATTGACCCGAAAAATAATCTTTAAAACCGCCCCATGCGATACCCGACATGAAATGCGGCGTATAGCCATGGTCGCGCCATGACTCAACACGGTCGTGAAAAGACAGCGTCGGGCTGCTGCCTGCGCCATACACCATGATGACATCGCTACGGACGTCGATGGTGGGACGCCAGGCAGAGAAAGTCTGGATGGAGGTTTTCTCGGGCTGTGCCATAAGCCACTGCGCCACGGAGAGTATCAAGACGGTGAATAATGCCCTACGCATGGTGACACTCATTTCGCTGCCACCGAGCGGAAGAAGATCTCGGCATCTTTCCAAACGGTGTAGTCGCGGGCATACAGCAGATTCATCTGGTTAAGGGCATCGGGTTCGATGTCCTTCTCCATATACGACGCGGGATGGTAGACGCCCTTGCGGATCTTGGGCAGCTTCTGCGTGGCGTCGCCCGTTGGGCAATAGCCCACCCAAGTGCGGCGGGCGAAGAGGACGAGGAAGGCGTTCTTCAGGAAACGCACGGGCTTCTTCACCACCAATGCCAGGGGCAGCCAGAAGAGGATGCTGAACAGGCTCATCAACACGTCGAAGAGGCGTTTGTTGCGGCGGTTGGCCACCGTGTCGATGGCTTTGATATCGACAGTGTAGAGGTCGCCTCTTGTGTTGATGCTGTTGCTGCCGATGATGGAGAGGCTGTCCTCAGGCGCGATCTTATAGTCGACATTGGTAGCATGCCAGTCCACCATCTTGTCGATGATGACCTGGTGCGGCACATCTTTCGAGCAGAAGATGACCTCGGTGATCTTGTAGATCTCGATGATGTCGGGCACCTGCGACAGGTTGCCGATGAAGCCCTCGGGGGCCTCGCCTTGCGTCTCCGAACTCACCAGTCCGATGAAGTCGGGCTTGATGGAGGTGCTCTCAAGGATGGCGTTGACGCGTTGCGTCTCCTCGGGGCTGCCGATGACGAGGAAGCGTTTCTTCTCCGTCCGTTTCGACCTGAATTCCTCGCTGCCCGTCAGGATGCCGATACATCGTGTGAGGCTCATCTCCAAGGCCAGCCAGATCATGCCGAAGAGGATCAAGGCCCTTGAGAAACGCAGGCTCTCGGGCAGCAAGGCATAAAGCACCAGGATGATGCCGCTGCCGAAGGCCACGCCCAGCACGGCCTTGCCGATGTTGTAAGGCTTGTCGTAGCCGCCCGCGAAATAGGTCGACAGCAGCCAGATCAGGATATAGGCCGGCAACACGGCAGCGAAGAGCAGCGTGGGATAGCTGCCTGCACCGTCGTAGATGGTGCCGCGGCCCCAGAAGTAGCTGATGGCCGCCAAACCGCCATAGCCCAACACCGCGTCGAGGAACGGGATGGCAGCCTTGCGGAAGAACTGCGACACGAGGGCGAAGAAGGCCTTGATGTAGATGGCCATATTGATGAGGAACGAGAACGACTTGGCCCACGAGTTGCCGAAGTGTTTCTTGGCGAAGATCTCCATGGCACGATAGAACACGAAGACGTAGTTGACGCTGGTCTTCTTGGTGCTCTCGCCCTTGTAGTGGATGATGCGCGTCTCGGGGAAGTAATAGTTCTTGTAGCCGCCCTGCGTGATGCGGTACGACAGGTCGATGTCCTCGCCGTACATGAAGAAGGTCTCATCCAAAAGGCCGACCTTATCGAGTGTCTCTTTACGCATCAGCATGAAGGCGCCGGCGAGGATCTCCACCTCGTTGGTCTCGTCGTTGGAGAGATGACCCATGTAATAGCGGGCGAAACGCTTGCTGTGCGGGAAGAGCTTGCAGAGGCCAAACATCTTGTAGAACGCCGTTCGCGCCGTGGGCAGGCCGCGTTTCGACTCGGGCAAGAACTGTCCCTTGCCGTCGACCATCTTCACGCCTAAGCCACCCGCGTCGGGATGGCTGTCCATGAAGTCGATACACTTCGAGAAGGTGTCGTCTTCCACCACCGTGTCGGGATTGAGGAGCAGCACATACTCGCCTGTCGACACCCTGATGGCTTGGTTGTTCGCCTTGGCGAAGCCCACATTGTCCTTGTTGGCGATGACTTTCACCTCAGGGAACTTCTGGGCCAGCATCTTCAGCGATCCGTCGACGGAGTTGTTGTCGACTACAAACACCTCGCCCTCGATGCCTTGCAAGGCACGACGCACCGAATGCAGGCACTGCTCGAGGAAATACTCGACGTTGTAGTTGACGATGACGACGGACAGCTTCATGCTTCAAACGACATTACTCAGGTTTCGAGTCCAGGTTCACTTTATGGGGGACGATCTTACGTCCTTGTCCTTCGGGCAGGCTGTCGCCGATGTTCTCAAAGCCACAGGCGTTCATGATCTTGCCTTTGAGGTCGCGGTTTTGCATCCATCCCGTGAAGCGCTCGGCACCGGGACCGTAGGCATACACAAGCACGGGCAGACAGGTGTGGCTTCCAGTAGAATAGTCGAACACGACATTGGTGTATTTGCCATTCGGATCAGGCAAGGTGAGGCCACCCGTCTCATGGTCGGCGGTGACCACCACCAAGGTGTTGCCTTTCTCCTTGGCATAGTCGAGAGCCACTTTCACGGCATAGTCGAAGTCGAGCATCTCATCCATCATCCAGGTGGAGTCGTTGGCATGGCAGGCGAAGTCGATCTGCGAGCCTTCCACCATGAGGAAGAAGCCGTTGGGGGCGTCGTCCAAGGTCTTCAAGGCGGTCTTCAAGGCACGTGGCAAGAAGTCGCCGCGCTCCGCTGCCTTGGGCATGTGGTTTTCGTTGGCCAGCACCGCATATTTCTTGCAGTCGGGATCGATGTTGTCGAGGGTGTCGTACACCGTCCAACCCAGCTCGTTCTCCATGCGCTCAATGAGGTTGAGGCTGTCCTTACGTTGGTCGAAGTGCTTACGGCCGCCGCCGATGATCAGGTTGACGTTGTCGGTCTCAGCCAGCTGCATGGCGATGTCCTCATACTGACGGCGATGCGGTGCCTTGGCATAGAAGACAGCCGGCGTGGCATGGGTGACATAGCAGGTGACCACGATGCCAGTTTCCTTGCCTTGTTCCTTCAGGGCCTCGAGCACGGTCTTCACAGGGATGCTGTCGGGGTTCATACCCACCATGGCGTTCTTCGTCTTATGGTCGCTGGCCAGCGCCGTGCCACCCGCAGCCGAGTCGGTGATGTCGTTGCTGGCAGAATGGGTGTCGACCACGCCGATGTAGGGGAACTGCGAGAATGTCATCGAGTCGCGCGATGCCAGCATGGCAGCATAGACCTGAGGCAACGCCATGCCGTCGCCGATCATATAGATGACGTTGACGGCATTTGCGGGCTCTTGGGGCTCTTCTTTAGGTTGACACGAAGATATCAAGCCCAAAACGACGAGGGCAAGAATTGCTATAATGTGGAATCTCTTCATAAGGTTAATTTTTATAGTTCTGAGATTCCCTTCGGGAATGGAGGATTTGCCTTGTTTTTAAGCGGCGGCCTCAAGTACCTTGATTTCTTGAAATATCTTCAAGCCGCCGTTGTAATACACTGCCGTATTCTCCATTCCCCGCAGGGGAATCTCCTTAATATCGTTATTTTGTGCGATTTATTGCTTTCTCCCAACAACTTTTTTCACGGCCTCCACGATGTCGGGCGTGTCGAGGTGGAAGAACTTCAGCAGCTCGTCGGGTGTGCCGCTCTGTCCGAACACATCGTCGACGGCGACCATCTCCATCGGGCAAGGCTGGTGCAGGGCCAGCACCTGTGCGATGCTGTCGCCCAGTCCACCGTTGCGTTGGTGCTCCTCGGCGGTGACCACGCAGCGGGTCTTGTTGACCGACTTGAGCACGGCCTCCACGTCGAGCGGCTTGATGGTGTGGATGTTGATGAGTTCCGCGTTGATGCCCATCATCTTGAGGATGGGCAGGGCGAGCACGGCTTTCCACACGAGGTGGCCGCAGGCGAAGATGGTGACGTCGGTGCCTTCCTGCAGCAGCTGGGCCTTGCCGATAACGAACTTCTCGTCGACAGGCGTGAAGTTCGGCACTTTGGGTCGGCCGAAGCGCAGGTAAACGGGGCCGTCGTATTCGGCGGCGGCGAGGGTGGCGTTCTTGGTCTGGTTGAAGTCGCAGGGCACGATGACGGTCATGTTGGGCAGCACCTTCATCAGGGCGATGTCCTCGAGGATCTGGTGGGTGGCACCGTCTTCGCCGAGGGTGACGCCAGCGTGCGAGGCGGCGATCTTCACGTTCTTGTTGGAATAGGCCACGCATTGGCGGATCTGGTCGTAGACGCGTCCTGTAGAGAAAGCGGCAAAAGTACCCGTAAATGGCACGAAACCGCTGAGGGCCATGCCTGCCGCCATATCAATCATATTAGCCTCGGCGATGCCCGTCTGGAAGAAACGGTCGGGGAACTCCTTGGCGAAGTCGCCCATTTTCACCGATGGGGTGAGGTCGGCGCAGAAAGCCACCACCTTGGGGTTGCGGCGGCCCGCCTCGAGCAAGCCCTCACCGAATCCCGATCTAGTATCTTTTTGGTTTTGAATAGTGAAGTCCATGATATGTTAGTTTTATAGTTTACACTGAGTTTCCCTTCGGGAATGGCGTTTGTTCATTCTTATTATTCGCGGCGGCAAGAGCAAGTTGCCATTCGTAGCGCCACAAGCCGCCGCATCAAAAAACACCCTCCGACCTCCATTCCCGCAGGGAATCTAATAATCACCTAGAGTTTCTTCAAGTTGTGCTAAAGCGCTGGCGGCTTGTTCGTCGTTGGGTGCCGAGCCGTGCCATTTGTGGTTGTTCTCCATGAAGTCGACGCCCTTGCCCATCACCGTGTGGGCGAGGATGAGCTGCGGCTTGCCTTGGAAGGCGTTTTCGCGGACGAACTTAAGGGTGTTGACGACAGCCTGCATGTTGTTGCCGCTCACCTCGATGACGTTCCATCCGAAGGCCTCGTATTTGGCGCGCAGGTCGCCGAGGTTCATCACGTCGTCGGTCGAGCCGTCGATCTGTTTCTTGTTGTAGTCGATGATGGCCACGAGGTTGTCGACGCCTTTGGCGGGGGCGTACATGGCGGCTTCCCAGATCTGGCCCTCCTCTTGTTCGCCGTCGCCCATGAGGACGAAGACGAGGTGTTTGTCACCGTTAAGGCGTTTGGCCTGTGCAGCGCCCACGGCCACCGAGAGACCTTGTCCTAATGATCCCGAAGCAATACGAATGCCCGGCAGTCCCTCCATGGGTGTGGGATGGCCTTGCAGGCGTGTGCCGAGACGGCGGAAGGTGGCCAGCTCGCTGACGGGGAAGTAGCCGCGGCGAGCCATGATGCTGTAGAGCATCGGGCTGATGTGGCCGTTGGAGAGGAAGAACATGTCCTCGCCGTCGCCGTCCATGCGGAAGCGTGCGGGGTCGATGTCCATTTGGTCGAAATAAAGGGCGGTGACGATGTCGGTCGCGCCCAACGAGCCGCCCGGGTGACCCGACTGGCAGCCGTGTACCATACGGATGATGTCGCGGCGCACCTGAGTGGCTGTTCTTTCTAATTCGTTGATAGTCATATTATTGATGTTAGATAATTATTTTTTTTAGTATTCTGAATTAATAAACTGCGATCTGTCAAACTGGTTTGAACCGGGGACTTCTTGATGAATTTTATTGGGACCTTCAATGTAACCCTTGCGGTGGTTGTAGACATTGGAGTACTTATACAGTTTCTCAAGGCGGCGGCGTTGCTCGGCGACGACGCCCGTGTTGAGCAAGAAACGGTCACAGGCTATGTTGAACTGGCATGTGTCGTTGTTCATATCGTCGTTCAAGAAGTGCATCGAACCTATCATCTCTCTATAAGCCTCGCCCTCAGTGTTGGCTTCCTCTGCCATCTGATAGTACTTCAAGGCCATCTCTGCCGTATAGTTGCTATATATAGTGTTGATGGTAATGTCGTCGATGTCGTGGCTCAGGTGTTCGTACAAGCGGTTACTACGCGAGCCATACCTTCTTTCCGTCTCATCCTCGACACAGTTATCTGCAATCAAATCGCCACATTCTTGCATCACTTTCTGCAAATCGTAACGACTCTTTTTCTGACCGACAGACTGAATACTGCCGCTTTTCCAAATGCTGTCGATGATCCTCTCAACCTCCTCGTTTCTTCCTTGTTTAACAAGTTCCTGATATTGATAAAGGCTATAAAGAAGCTCAAACTTCCTCGACCATTCCCAATAGAAGTTGTAGACCAGCCCCACAAAGCTCTTTGAGTATGAGGTAAGGTGGTTATGGGGCGTAAACACATTCACCATGGCGGTGATGCAAACTAAGGTATCGTGGATCAAGAATTCGACCAACTCTATCCTACTTTGTATCAACTTCTCATGTGTCTCATTATTTTTGCCGATACCAAAGAGTTCATAATCAAGGCGGCAAGTGTCCACATCCGATTTCAAGAACTTAGAGAGTTTCTCGTAGAACAAAAAATGGTACGGATTGGAATAATCGCCTTCTTCCCTGTCGACCATCGGGCTGCCACCCATCAAGTTGTTCAAGATATGGTCGTTGTAGCGCATCTTGGTGTAGTAGCCTAACACTTCCTCATAGAAGGTCGTTTCGTATCGGCGCTGTGGAGCCACAAGCGGGTATGTCAGACTGATAAACTTCACATAATCGGACATTTCGTAACCTTCGCATCCTTTTTTGGCCAGGAAACGGAGTCCTTTGGCCCTTATCTCAACGGCACGAAGCCAGCTTGACCGAATGGCAGGATACAGCGAAAGCCGTGTTAAATCGACATTATCATGCAACTCTTTGCTGTAGATCCATTTCAGCTCATTAATCTCATTCAAGTTGGTGAAATCGTATTTATAGCTGGTGTATCGTGTAATGAGTCGGAACAATGTATCAATGAAGGCTTCGTTGAATTCACAGTCGCCTATCAAAGCGGCAATGGTCTTGGTCTCGTCTTTCCATAACAGCTTTTCCGAATCTTTGCCATAATAGCACACCACTTCGGTATAATACACAAATATATTCAGGATCTTGTTCAGACATCCTACCGCATCGTTGTGACTGCCGTCCATCAGATAGAATCGGTAAGCACCCCAATAGTACATGATGCTTTTGTCGAGACGACTTAACGGTTTGAGCTTCTCCTCATAATCCACCATTAATTCGTATTCATCTTTTTCGGAAGATTTCTTGCATAATTCCTGAAGCATCTTTATCAAATCTGGCGAAATGCCTCGACCCGAGCAGTGACCTTTACCTTCGCAATCGTCACCCGACGCACACGAATACATCACATTGCCGAATCCTTCCAACGTTTGGGCCAAAGCACGCAGACTTGTTGAATTTGTGTAGAGCAAGTTTTTCTTAAAAGAATGTTTCAAAATGCCGAACGACTTGGTGAGCTTATTACGCAACACCATCTTTGATTCTTCAAACATATTGTCGGCCATGATACGGAGACTACGCGTATAGTATTTGCACGCATAGCAAGGCGTGCGCAAGCCATGCCTACGCAGAAGCAAGCTATGGCAATTACACGCTTCCATGGTCCCCGAGTAAAAGTCCTCCTTCTTGTTGGGGAATACATCTTTGATATTATAAATGAGATACTCCTCGACGTTCTCTCTGATCCTTTCCTTGTCATCCTGGCTTTTGTCATCAATCTTCTCCAAGAGCGGCCACACATTTTCCTTCAGATGCTCAAACAGTTCCGTTAAGCTACACCAACCATTGGGTGTTTTGGGGAAGGCCAATTTGGGCTCCATCTCAGAGGCACCATTGTTGAGTTTGTAAAAGAAGAACCGGATGTCGTGTTTGGCCGTCAATGCATTCACGCCCTTGCTTATGCAGAAGTCATCGAGATTGGCCATCAAGTCATGATCGTCATAAAAGACCGAAGTATAGAACGAATCTTGATTTTGGGTTAGGATGGTCAAACTGTTTTTGTAATACAGTATCTCGGCAAGTTTCCGGAAGAAATCGGCGGCGATGATGAACTTCTCACGGATGTTCACGCTCTTGTGGATGGTGCGGAACTCGCCCTCAGCAACAGAGATGTTGGTTTGGGTGATGCCGCTCATGCCCATTTTCTCCAAGATGCTCAGTTTGGCAAGCATGGACTGGTAGAGGTAGCGAATCTCTTCAAAAAGGGTCAGCGTATTGATGGCCCGCGTCTTTTCCACGGTGAGATCGCTGGCAAACGACGTTATCACCCCGTCGAAATTGAAGCTGAACGACGTGCCATCAGATTTGTTGTAATCCCCATCAAACAAAAGATGTTTGAATTGTCGATCAAACACATCTTCCTTCGGCCTCGACGCAAACGTCTTCACCATCACCTGCCGCTTATTCTGCCACCCACGTTCCCGCGCGTCCATGACCGAAAGCCCAAAATCGTCCTCCTTGACCCAACGTTTTTCAATCAACAAATTGATTAGGCGGCAATAGGTTTGATATGCATTGGGATAAAGCTTACGCAACTCATACGCCAATCCAAGTTTCAGCATACAGCGAACACGAGTCAGGAAACCCGATTCGTCTTCTTTCGTGACGGGGAGCGTCTCAATGGCTGCTCGGTATTCCAATGTTGCCGAGTAGTAATCCTCATCCCAAAAGTGCAGGTCGCCGAGATTGGAATGGATACGGGCAATAAGCGGTAAATACCTATGCTTGTTCTTCCCGTTGTTGTCCTTGTCTCCTTCCTTGTCAAGTTCAATGTAATAATTCAGAAGGCGCGTGTTGTATTGGATGACAGAGAGCGACTCGTCGAGTGTAAAGTTAAAGATGGCCGATGCCTCGTCCGACATGCGCGACATTACCGAGATCTCCTCAGCGATGCTCTTATGGAACTTGTACTCGTTCAGTCCGATAAGGATGGGGGAAATGTGGATTTGCGACAGATACTCCATGATGGAAGTCATCTCGTCGCGCAACTCAGGGGCTTTGCTCGTTTTCAGCAAGTCGGGGATCTGTTCAAGGTTACGCCACGAAAAACTGCGGTTGTGGTATTTATAGATATGATCGATGATGAATGAGAGCGATACCAAGAACCTGTCGCCGTAATTGCTCATGTCATTAGTGACCGCACCCATGATCGGGTTGGAGAGATAATAGACAAAGTTGATAGTGCGCTGGTGAATCGGTTCAAAATATAGCACTTTCTGTTCTTTAGAGCCAAGGTCCTGGCCTACAGAACACACATCGCTCCAATCGTTCATAGGAACGCAGTCTTTTGCATAACGAAGATACTTGTCAAAATAAAGGAAGATCTTTTTGGGCGAGCCGTTACTGATGTGAGTCAGGTAGGCTGCAAAAGTATGAAGGAAGCCTATGACATACATGGCATCGGCATACTTCTTCTGTTTCTCTACCTCATCCACATCACTATTTTTAATTACTTCGCACAAATACTCATAATACCAGCGCAGCGAAGGCTTTTCGGGCTTAAGCACTGCCCATGCATCTTTTTTATCATCAACATGAATCCCTTTGGCGTTTTTCAGCTCCACCTTTTCAAGCCATTCCCATGGAATCATCCGATTAATGATATACCATTCTGACATGGAACGCACATCGGTCTGGCCTCCCTCGGGAGTGAGGAAACTGTCGACATTGATAACCCCCGAGAAGATGCTACTGATGGCGAAGTCGCGGTCGCTGAGGTCGGCCAAATAAGCATCATACAGTTCACGCCCCGAGATAAAGACAAACTTGGCTTTGGCAGTCGACACGAACAGCTTGATATTGGCCAGCAACTTCAACACATTGCGGCGACGCTCACGCGAGTCCATGCCATCAGGAAAACCCTTGACAGAATCGGTGAATTCGGGCAACTCGGTGGTCTTATGCTGCTCCATCATCGCAGGATCGATTTTATCCATCTCGTCGAACACAACAATAAAGTTGGCCCAATAGTTCCAGAAGTTATAGCCGGAATGAATCATGTTGATGATTTCCGCCAACTCGGTCTCTATCTCTCGGACGTCAGCGATGGGTTTCGTTTTGTGTTTCCTACGGCTGAACAGCGAAATGGTGAAGACACTTGAGTTCGCCGATGGGGCCATACCCGTCTCCTCACCCGTGACCGTATTGAGACGTTCCGTCAAGGTCTCAAGCCGACGCAAGGCGCGTATCGGCCTAGAGCAAAATGGTATCAACCTAAATAGCCTCCAGAACACCCATCTTAGGATGAAAAACGCAAGAACAAAAACGACAAACCTGAACACTCCACCCAGGCCTGTCTCTTTATAATATAATGTCGTAAAACAAACCGCTGTCTTTTTAAAGAAACGCACAACCCACGAATCGTCTGACTTGCCGTTGACAATCACCTGTTGGTTGTTGGAATTGTCGGAGCTTTCAGATACCACGAGTCTTTGGGTGTTTGTGAGATCTCCTTGGACCGAGACCGAAGCATTATCGGCACTTGCGTTGACCTCGGACGTGGCAACGGCAGGTACTTTCGGTGTAGTATCGCCAATATAGTTTTTTTGAATAGACAGAAACAAGAGAAAACAGATTGCAGCAACACCTAATGAGAGCAATGACTTTTGTAGCAGATGCGGCTTGACACTTTTGACAAAAGCCTCGTATTTCTCTTTTACCGAAGTGGCAATCATGCTTAACACATCACGTTCCTTCAGCACCTCGTGGCCTAAATTGACGGAAATCCTGATATTGTGATAGCTGCGTTGTTCTTCATCATCGTTCCGGCCTCGGGCCATCTTATCGACATTTCCCTCATCGAATTTCTCATGATTAGGATACTTGTTTATGGCTCTTTTCTTCCTTATGGAAAAGTATTTTTCCCTACGGCAATACACCAATACAACAGCAATAAACCATGCCACCAGAAAGCCAACCGAGCTCCAAAAATACGCATTCTTATAGTCCAAAAGTGACGGATTTACGGCAACATAAACGCCAGCAACAATAACAGGGACCATGGTGAACAAAAGCCACAAAGGTTCGAATCGATGCTTCACCTCACGGGTCAGTTTATTGACAACCCGTTCTACCAGGATGGTCTTACCCATGCCGCGAAAGCCTGTGATCAGATAGGAACCGTTCTCCTTTTTCTTGTCGGACAGCCAATTGAAGAGTTTCTCCATCAAACGTTCTCGACCAACAAAATCATCATATTTATCGTTGGCATTTCCTTTCTTTCCGCCCATAGGCAGAAATATTTTGATAGGACGAATCAGCGACGTGAACCTGTCGTTGTATTGATTGGTCGGTATTCGATTGCTTAGTTTGGCCATTATTACAACTGGTATAACATGAAGAAACTCACGGATAACACTTTATGTTTGTTATGATTCCAATTTATCTGCCTGCAAATCTACAAAAAAAACTATTCCATCTCGTCTTCTTTCACTTTGTTTTTCTTCCTGTCGTAGTCCTTCTTCGACTTGTGCACGCGCGACGGCCTCATGCTGACCTGCTTGCCGTACGTCTCGATCTCCTGCTCGCGGTCGGCCTTGAGCAACGCCTTCACGCTGCTGAATTTCTGCTTCTTGGGCTTTTTCTTTTTGGATTTCATGGTATAGCTTATTCCAAAACAAAACAAATTCATAGCCTCCCCTCCCACTCCACGATCTTGTTCACGGCGTCATCGTAGTCGGTGCAGCGATAGAGATGGGTGTGGTCGGCGTTGGTGAGGCGGCTGTAGAGGATGGGGTACCAGCAGGGTGTGTGGAGGGCGCTCTCGATCTCGTCGTCGTCGCCTTTCTGCACATAGAACAGGTGGAGATTCTTGCCCATGGCGGCGGCTTCCACTAGCTCGGTGACGGAGCCCGGACAGGCGGGACCGTCCAAGAGGAAGATAGCATCGGTGCAGCGTTCGATCATCTCCTTCTCGCGGAGGATGATTTGTTCGCCGCTGAGTTTGTCGGTGGTGAAGAAATACGGCCCGACGTAGGCCACCCGTTTGTTGAGCCAGGTGAGGTCGGTGTCGATGTCGGCAAAGAGCAACCCAGGGTCACGCAGCAGCACCGGGCGGTAGTCTTTCGGTATCATCTCGCGGCAGTCAGACCTGCGCCTGTCGAAACGAAAAGCACCGCCGCAGAAGAGAATGTATTGGGGTGTGGGGGTCATGGGATTCTATTTATTTAGTTAGCAATCAAGATAGCGGGGTTTACCATCTCCCCGAGTATCCACCTCCTCCGCTGCGGCCGCCGCCGAAGGAGCCGCCCGAGCGGTGCGACGAGCTGCTGGAGTGGCTGCGACTGCTCGACGAGCTGGACGAACTGCTGCTGGCATGCACCAACATGGGGATGACAAGGATGGAGGTGTAGATAGAGTCGCAGTGCTTGCACTCATAGGTCAGCTCCTTCTCGCCCTGATGGCTGTAGCTGGCCGCACGAACGGTGACCTCTTTCGTCTTCTTGGCCGTCATGGCACCACATTTCTCGCAGGTCACATAGTGGACGTACTCCGGTCCTTTCTCCTTCACCACATAGGTGTGTCCGTTGACGCAGCGGTATGGAGTGAAGTACATGACGCCGAGGCGTTGCTCAGCGGAATGGTTCTCCGGCAACATGAAGATACTGGTCTGGTTGAGAGAATCTCCACAGGTCGGGCACAGGCAGCCCTCCTCCGTGTTGTCGAGCTTACGCTTAAGGATGAGATGGAAAATCCACCCCAGCCACGGCGCCATCCACATCGCTAACTTATTGGCCTGATGGTCATAGGCAGCCTGATAGACCGACTTCGGGTTGATGGAGGTCTGAGCCAGCTTCTTGGCCGTTTTCAGCATGCGACGGTTGTGTCGGAGACACATCCATGTGAGATAGAGCGGCAGGGTGATCAAAAGCGACCAAAGGGCCTGGCGTTTGCCGCTCATCTCAGGATAAACGGCAACCATCACACAGAACACGCTGGCTAAGATGATGAAGAAGGAGAATCCTATCATCAAGCCTCCTGCACAGCCCTTGCCATCCCATGGCGAGCCTGTCCACGAGGTCTT
>JAEEGL012044181.1_pt1 | contig 22785 bp, 17 predicted proteins | sample 9134231 | NCBI WGS metagenome assembly JAEEGL01 (sample SAMN16246548, study PRJNA631951) | gut metagenome | biome: gut microbiome; feature: rumen; material: fiber-attached | host: Bos | place: Iran: Karaj | collected 2018-10 | reverse complement strand
GCTCATCCCCGGAAGAAACGGCCGCCGACATGGAAGCGCTGATCACGACGCTGAAAGAGACGCTCGGGGAGGGATCCCAGACAAATATCCTCCTCATTGCCCCGCCGCCCTTCGTCCCCGGCTTCTGGGTCGAGGGTGAAGAGCAGATCTGCCGCTCGAAGGCGCTCGCCGGGGAGGACAGGGCGCTGGCCGAAAGGCAGCATATCCCCTTTGCCGACGCCGGGCAGTGGGGCATCCCCCTCGCCTTCGACGGCGTACATTTCACCGAGGAAGGCCACCGCATCTTCGCGGAGAAGCTGAATGAGAAAATCCTTCGCTGCGCTCAGGATGACAGAGAGTAACCGAGCGCAGCCTTCAGTCATTCTGAGGAGCGCAGCGACGAAGAATCTTCTCGCTATGCTCAGGATGACAACACCTGACATCTATCATTTTCACTTGACAAAAGCCCGCATTTTGCCTTATTTTATAAGTGAAAGAAAGGGGAAGCGCATCCCCTTCACAAATACAATCAACACCCCAAAAGGAGGCTGACATGAAGAAAGCAAGACGGATCCTTGCCGTCGTCCTTTGCCTCGCGATGATCTTCGGTCTGTCCGTCGCGGCGAATGCCGCCGAAGCCGACAACGAGACCCTGATCAACGCGGTCCAGGCGCAGCTGAATGCAAAACAGACCGTGACCTTCACCAACGCGGCCGAACTGTCCCGCCTGGTGCAGATCGGCTATTCCTACCGGCAGCCGAACGGTCCCATTTCCATCACGAAGGGCACGCTGACCACCAAGAGCTGGTGGACCACCACCAACAAGACCGTGTATGTGGTCTGCCTGTCCGGCACGGATCTGGCGTTCAACCAGAGCACCGGCGTATGGACTGACCTGCTGGTCGGTTTCGAACAGGACAACTGCTACATCCGCAACGTCCGCAATGCCATCCTGGATGCGGTCCCGAAGGGATCGAACCTGGTCATTGCGGGCCACAGCCTGGGCGGCATGGTCGCGCAGCAGGCGGCTTCGGACTCCACCATCAAGTCCAAATACAACGTCCTGAACACCGTGACCTTCGGTTCTCCGCTGATCAACGGCCTGTCCCGTGAAGCCGTGAAGCGTCTGGGCGACACCCGCGACGTGGTGCCGTACCTGAGCGTTTCTACCTTCCTGAACGTGGTCTGGCAGGCGGCCGGCCTGAACCGTGAAGACGGCGGCTACAGCGCCACCCAGATCGTGACGGCGCACTGCGAATCCTATCAGCGCGCAGCCGTGTGGGGCGCCTATGACGTCACCGGCACGAAGAACGGCAGCGCCAAACTGACCCTGAACTTCGCCACCACGAAGTTCTATGCCTCCCCCGTCATCATCACCGAATAAGGCAGTCAGGGGAAATGAATAAAACAGCGGGCAGGGAAACCTGCCCGCTGTTTTATTGTTCCGGTGAAACTCGTTTAAATCAGGCCGAACGGTCTTTTCACGATTTTCGGTTCCGGCATGGCGCTGCTCTATTTCCTCACAGCCGCGCGTTTTTTGTCATAAGCCATTACGGCCACGATACCCGAAAAGCTTGCAATCAGGAGAATGGTCCACAATCCGGGATCACTGCTGTCCCCGGAGTCCGGCGTCAACTGTTCGGAATACACCGTCAGTTTGGCTTCCGCCCGGCCGTCATCAAAGACTGCCGTTACGGTATGGCTGCCGTCAGACAGAGCCTCCAGTGAGGATGCTTTCAGCGTAATGACCGTGCTTCCTTGCGTGGCGGTATAGTCCTTCCCGTCTTCAAGCAGCCGACCGTCTATCATGACGCCGGTAAAGTGAGCAAAACAGGTCTCGTCTGCATGGCTGCGGTGAATGGTAAGGACCGCATCTTCATTCGTGCCGCGTGTATAATATGCGTTGCCGTCCGCCTGATAGCTTACCGGTTCCCAGGCAGCATACAATACCAGATCGGAAGTGACCTGCGCCGAGAAGTCATAAGGCGTTTCAAGGCTTTCATCCGCGAACCAGCCGGCAAAGACAAAGGCCAGTTTCTCCGGATCATTCGGCTTCGCAACAGGATCACCGGAAAAGACGGTCGCATCCGGGATCACAGATCCTCCGTTGGTTTCGAACTTTACGTTATGTGTTTCCTTCAAAACGTAGGTGTAGGTATAGGTCGGATTTCCTGTGATCTCCGTTTCCGTATCGGGGACAGGCTCCCAGCCGCCTGCTTTGTAGCTGTTGTCGACAGGGTACTTGCCGGCTGCAGGGATCTGGTCTTCAGACAGTTTCAGCTTATCGCCTTCGTAACCGCTGAGTACAACGGTCTTCTTTTCCGTCGACCCGTCATCCCAGGATCCGTTCACGACCTCGAACGTCACGGTCCGGCTGATCTCTGCTTTCTTTGCATAGGTGTAGGTATAGGTCGGATTTCCTGTGATCTCCGTTTCCGTATCGGGGACAGGTTCCCAGCCGCCCGGCTTGTAGCTGTGGTCGACAGGGTACTTGCCGACTGCAGGGATCTGGTCTTCAGACAGTTTCAGCTTATCGCCTTCGTAACCGCTGAGTACAACGGTCTTCTTTTCCGTCGACCCGTCATTCCAGGATCCGTTCACGACCTCGAACGTCACGGTCTGCCTGATCGCCGTTTTTTTTGCGTAGGTATAGACAAATGTCGTATCCCCTGTGACAGGGGTGTTCGTATCAAGCATCGGCTCCCAGCTGCCGGCTTTGTAGGTGTTGTCAACAGGCCTGTTGCCGACTGCAGGGATCTGGTCCGCGCTGAGATAAAGCTCTGTGCCTGCGCCGGTCAGATCAATCTTGATCTCTTCTCTCGATCCGTTATCCCAGGCACCGTTGACGACCTGGAATGTGACATGATAGGTCGTCGATGCGACCGTGATTTCCACGACGTTCGACTGGCTCGAACCGTTGTAATCGTCACCGTCAAAGTCCGCACGCAGTTTATAATTTCCCGCTGCAAGAGACGACAGGTCTGCGGTCATCACGCCGTTTGTAACGGTGCCGGTCAGAACTTGTTTCGGCGTTGCGCCGCTGACATCCATGATCCTGACCGTTCCGTTACAGGCCTGCTGTTTTGTCTCGCCGACATCCGGGATGATTTCTTCCCTGTCACGCCGTTCTTTGCTGATGCCGTTCCAGTAACTGGTAAAGTTGGCTGTCAGAGTCGCATGGGTTCCCGGGGTGAAGACGGTCTGGTCCGCCGAGAGTTCGATCGTCGGCTTGAAGCCGTGGAAAACTTCGTACAGAACATTCTGCCGTCCGGCCGTATTGTTCCAGAGGACGTTACCCGTTTTGGTCACCCACTGCGTGCTGTTGTCATTGCTTTTCATGTAGCTGATGATCGTGAGATTGAGTGCCGTTTCATACGTCAGCTTGATGTCGTTCGTACTGAAAGACAGAAACTTTCGTTCACCGAAGTTCTCAAACACCTCATGGTGAGGGAGGACCTTCTGACCCTCCAGTACGTCAAAACCGAGGCAGCGGCATGTGATCCAGGCATCATACGGAACCCAGGTGTCCGATATGGTCTGCCCGGCATAATGCGGTTCGATCCGGAGCGCCACCCTCAGTTTGGACGGTGAGATCTTCTTCGGCAGTTCTACATAGAACTCGTCCCACAGTCCGATCTCAAAGTCATTGTGGCCAGATGTATCCAGCAGTTTGCTCGTGATCTTAGTTTGGCCCTCATAAACGTCACAGATCACGTTGTCGTCGGTACCGTTGTGGTCATAGGGCCCTGTTTTGATGGATATCTTGAATTCGTCCATCATGATCTCGCCGGTCGTGTTGCTGAACCCGGTCCCCACATGGTACTCCTGGAAGAACCGGTCCAGGTTTTCCGGACCCATCAGGATCAGCTTGCCCATCAGGAGGGTATTGTAGAAGGCGTCAAATGACTCCGGATCCTCCTCGAAGGCATTCATGTACGTGAGATATTCTTCATAGTCTGCCGGCGCAAGAGCCTTCTCCGGATCACTCAGCAATTCCAGATAACTGTTTACGTCGATGCCGGCCTGGGACAACCCCCACATGATCATATCCGTGATCAATTTACTTTTGAATTGTTCCCAGGCTTCCGTGAGATCTCCAAGCCCGAGCTCATTCAGCACCCACGTCGTCGATTCTGAAAACGCATCAGCGATCTGCGCCAGGATATCCGGCGCAGGCGAAGCATACTTTCCGTAATCCTTCAGCCACTTGTTCAGCCTGTCTTTTACGATGTCAATATCGCTCTTGCCGTTCGCACCGGTCATAAAATCGTGTGCAATATCATCGAAAGCGACGATCAGCTGATAAGTCGCTCTGTCGAGGTCAGCGATCCATTCATCAAGGTAATGGACGATCTGGGGAAGCGGCGGCCAGATACTGTAGCGCTTTTCCTCCGCATATTTGTAGAGTTTCTGGCGCATTTCGACCAGGTACTTGTACTGGTACATCATTCCGTCGCTGTACCGGGAATAGATCTTCGCGGGACCGGCATTCGCGGTGCCTTCGTAGATCCATGTATTAACGATGAACTTCTCCGGCGCGTTGACCCCCGTATCACCGAGCCGGGAACCGATCAGGCTGTCCATGTACGACTCTTCAGCCATATGGCGGATAATGTAATACCGTTTTCTCTCACTCTGCGCGGCCTCCGCGTACGACGGATAGGCACCTCCCGCGAAGGCATTGATGAAGTCGTGGCCGAACTGGTCGCCGGCAAAATGGATCGCCATGCCGAGCGTGAAGGCAAGCGCTTCCCTCCGCGCGCTGCTGTTCTTCGGCAGGCTGTTTACCCCTTCGACAAGTTCCAGCAGCCAGTCACCGACAGGTACGCCCTGTTTATACGGATGGATATACGACTGCCCCGTCAGCATGTCCGGATAGAAGTCCGGACCGAGCGTGCCTGCGCGGAACGAATCCGGATACCCTTTCTGGTCATCCACACCAAACAGGGCCTCCATATACTCCTGCGGGATCGCGTAATTCTTTCCGTCGATGGTAACGTATCCGTCCTCTGCCTCCTTAAGCAGCAGGTTCGCACTGTACCCATGTGTTTTCGTTTTCCAGGCATAAGCCTTTTTGGAAAACATTCCCATAACACACACGAAAGCCAGGATGAAAACGATCAGTTTGGACCATCTCCGCACTATTTTCATATCTGCTTTCCTTTCTTTGTGAATTTTCCCGTTCCTTCTCCGTTTGTCACAAGATCCTTAACGTGATGCGCCTTTACCTGTGTCTGGTTTTTTTGTTGTTTTTGCCGTAGTCGCTGCCGCATCCGGCATCGTGTGTGTTATTTTGAGCATATCAGAAAAAAGTTGATTTTACAACGAGAAAGTATCATTTTATTCTCTTCATGGCTTTCACGCGTTTGGCGATCTCTTTTTTCTTTTCGTAATTCCGGCTTTCGCGGCTGAGCGAGCGGTAAAGTTCCAGCCTTTCGGCACTCAGCTCGCCGCGCGCAAGCGCTTCCTTCACCGCGCAGCCCGGTTCCGTTTCGTGCCGGCAGTCGCTGAAACGGCAATGTTTTTCCAACTCGATAATATCGGCGCAGGTATCGTCGACGCCGCTTTCCGCTGCTGCGACACCGATCTCCCGCATGCCGGGCGTATCGATGATGCACGCGCCGTTTGCGAGTTCGATGAGCTGGCGGTGGGTGGTCGTGTGACGGCCCTTCGCGTCCGCTTCGCGGATCGCCGCCGTCTTCATGATCTCTTCGCCGGCCAGAGCGTTCAGCAGGGTGGATTTGCCGGCGCCGGAAGAACCCACGAGGCAGACCGTCTTTCCGGGTTCCAGGTAAGGCCGCAGGGCGTCAAGACCGGTCCCGTCATAGACCGAAACCGCGTGCACTTTGACCTTGTCGGAGATCCCGCGGGCCTCCTCGATATAGCTCTCCGGGTCCGGGCACAGGTCGGCCTTCGTCAGGACTACGATCGGCACCGAGCCACCGGCCAGCACCACGCCCGCATAGCGCGCGATGCGGTTGTAACTGTAATTGTCGTTAAGAGAGGTGATGATGAAGGTATAGTCCGCATTGGCAGCCATATACTGCATCCCTGCGGGCTTTGCAGAATCCGGCCGCTGCAGAAAGCTCATCCGTTCGCAGACGGACAGGATCACCGAATCCCCCGACGGACTGTGGTCAAAGGTCACCCAATCGCCCACGACCGGCCAGTCCTCCGGCGGCATTTCATAAAAGCTTCCCTTCACCTTCGCCGGGATGTCCTGCTCAAAGAAGCGGACGAGGAAGCTCCCCTTGTGCACCGCCGAAATGCGGCCGAGCCGCTCTTTGTGCAGCCACTGGCAGCGCAGTTTCAACGGTTTATAAAAGGGAAATCCCTCGTTGAATCGGCGCAGCTCCTCTTCGTCCCCGCACTGTCCGAAGACCGGCGCCTCGGTAAACGCCCCGTGCACTTCGGCAAAGCTGTCATGCAGCGGAAATGCCATGAAGGCAGGGAAATTGCCGAGTTCAGGGTGCACGATCCCGAAGTGATCGCAGGTCGAAAAGCCGTGCCGCGGATAGTATTCGGGCTCGCCGCAGATGACGATCCCCGGAAAGCCGGCTTCCCTGCCGAGGCGAATCAGCTCCGCGAGCAGGGCTGCGCCGATCCCCCGGCTAAAGCAGGTCGGCTCGACCGCAAGCGGCCCGAAGGTCAGGACTTCATGCACCGTCTCTCCGTCCGCCGTCTGCTCCGTAACCCTCGCCCGCGAGGCAAAGATCGCCCCGACGATCCTGCCGTCCCGTTCGGCAACGCGGCTCAAGTCCGGCAGATACTCTTCGACGTCCCGCAGCTTGTGTACGAGCAGGTGCTCGTCGCAGCCCGGTCCGTGAATGTTCCAGAACGCACGCATCACCATATGTTCCGTGTTGTAATGATCTTCTTTTGTTTCTTTTCTGATAATGATCTGATTCAATTCTGTTTGCTCCGTTGTATTTGTCATTTTGTTTTGCGCTGCAGTTTCGGGGATCCCGTCTGCATTATCGTTTTACCGGCATTTTCGGTGCGGAGCTTTGCCACATAAAAAGACCGCGGCAGGAAGCCACGGTCTTTCATCACAGCTGCTGTCAGCCGTCAGAATGCAGAAACCGAGGTCACCGTACCGAATGCATTGATCAATTCCATCTTCATCGCAGTCATCGTCCGTACCTCGCTTTCCTTAAGATCTATTGCGCTCACAGTATAGCAGGAAATGCGGATATGTTCAAGAGGAAATTCGGCCCGGCCGGCAAATCCGAGCCGCCCCGGATCGGCGGATCACACTGCCCACAATAACAAAACAGCAGGTCCGTCTTCTCGGTAGTTCCTGCTGTTTCGCCGTTCGTCGTTTTTCAGTTTTTTGCGGTTGTAAGCCTTTCCGTTCGGCACGGTGCGGGTCACCGGGCTCATCTCGCCCCAGGTCCTGCGCCGCTTCGCGTTCAGCTTTTTCTGTTCCTTCTTGCTCCGTTTCTCGGGCGGAATAAATCTGTCCATAAGGGGCTCCTTTCAAATGAATTTGCGACGCGTATTATACGACGGATCCGTGCAGGATGCAAGCACGAAAGATGCGGGCCCGGATTCGAACCGGCGTGAACGGTGTTGCGGGCCGCTGCCTGACCGCTTGGCTACCGCATCGGATATCTCCGGAGAGATTCGAACTCTCACATGGGGGATTAGAAGACCCCTGCCTTATCCGTTTGGCCACGGAGACGTGCTCCCGGAAGGAATCGAACCTTCAGTTCGCGGTTCGTAGCCGCGCGGTTTATCCGTTAGCCTACGGGAGCTGGGGTGACCGGAGGGAGTCGAACCCTCATCTTCAGGACCACAACCTGAGGTACTGCCGTTGTACGACGGCCACAGTTGGGATATCGGGATTCGGACCCGAGGCCTTCCGCGTATCAGACGGACGCTCTTCCGGCTGAGCTATATCCCAAGTGATAAATATTGATACACGCAGCGGGACTTGAACCCGCAGCCTTCAGATTAAGGGTCTGCTGCTCCGCCAATTGAGCTATGCGTGTATGTACGCGCAATGGGACTTGAACCCACAACCGTCGGATTAAAGGTCCGCCACTCTACCGATTGAGCTATGCGCGTAAGCTGCCCTGTTACAGCTTCCGGACAACCAGGATCTCGTCAAGGCCTACCCCGAGAAGGTCAGCCAGTATCACCAGATTGTCCAGGGAGGGCAGGGCAGTCCCTCCCAGCCACTTGTAGACGGCGTTCCGGGTGGAAAAGCCCAGCGCCTCCGCAAGATCCTTGTTTGTTAACCCCGCCGCGTCCCGAAGCGCTCCTATCCGCAGCCCGGTCGCGGTCATATCTATCGTTGGCATTTTGATTTCCTCCTTTGCATGAAAAAAGACCACTCCGGAGATTCGGAGTGGCCTGCAGCATGCAAGTTGAGAATATGCCTACTTCTCGCCCCTATCCGAATTCCGCACGAAAACAAACCCGCTCCAGCACTGGCGCTTGCAGGCATGTCTCTGACTATGAATTCGTTTAAGGGCTAAGGTTAACATGGTTGCATTCCTTTCTTTGGTTTCCGGAGCCAGTATACCCGGCTCCGGCTCATTTGTCATCCAACGCGCAGTTGGATCATTTGCTAATCCTGTCAGCGATCGTGGACGCCACGAAACTGTCAGGTTTGGTGAAAGCATCGTAACCGCATGCACGGATCCATCCAACGATTTCGGGAATCAGTTCCTTTGTCTTGCCCTTTTCGGAATTTCCGGCATCGACATGAATAGCAAGCGGACATCCCAGGTATAGTGAACTGTATTCCTCGTTCCCTTCAAGAAGATCGATCAGCCTTCCTGCCGTGATCAGGCTGTCTGTCGTTTCCACCTGCAGTTTCAGGCGGACATTCCGGATGACCGGCTTACGGGAGACTTCATAGAAGAACACCCCGCCGTGTCCCCTGCAGACGATGGCAATAACGGTGACGATCTTCGTGTCCGAGAAGTTCTGGGAGTCGGTACCGATTATGATCTGATAATCAGAACCGAACTGTTTCGTTGCCTTCCTGAACTGGTTCATTCTTTCCGGGATCGACTCGAAGCGTATGGCTTCCCCGGATCCTGTGCGGTACATAGTTACTTTCCTTTCCGGCCTGTGAATATTGTTTATACAGGCCTGAATTGGAGTGGCAGGATTCGAACCTGCGACCTCTGCAACCCGAATGCAGCGCTCTGACCAAGCTGAGCTACGCCCCAAGGAGATTTGCCCAATAGGCAATTGGGATGACAGGATTTGAACCTGCGGCCTCTGCGTCCCTAACGCAGCGCTCTGACCAAACTGAGCTACATCCCAGGATTGCAGAACCGGGAATCGAACCCGGGAAGGGCGGCGTATGAAGCCGACTGAGCGCCATGCTCATTCTGCAAAAAAGCTTCCGGTGAGATTCGAACTCACATCCTGCCGCTTACAAGACGGCTGCACGTCCTCTCGCGCTGCGAAAGCGAATGCCGTTTGCAGGGCTCGAACCTACGGCCCCCTGCTTGTAAGGCAGGTGCTCTCCCAGCTGAGCTAACCTTCCAAAACGCCGCCGCATCGCAGCGGACGTAGCTTATTATACATAGAAGGCGCTTTTTTGTCAAGCTGTTTTTTCTATTTTTATAACCCCTCCAGAATCGCTTCCAACTCCGCCGGGGTGAACACATAATCCGCGTCGCAGAACTGGCAGGACATGTGCACGTCCTTCCCCTCGCGGGCCATTTCGCCCAGCTCTTCCCGGCCCAGACTGATGAGCGCGGCCGTGACCCGCTCCCGGGAGCAGTAGCATTGATACGCCACCGGCTCCGGCTCAAACAGCTCCACCTCAAAGTTTTCCAGCACGGCGCGGATGATCCCCGCCCCGTCCAGGCCGCTCTCGAGCATGCTCGTCACGGCGCCGGCGTTCATGATGCCGATCTCCACCCGGCTGATCACGTCCTCCGGGGCGCCGGGCAGCAGCTGCACCAGATAACCGCCGGCGCACCGCACGCTTTGGTCAGGGTTGACCAGCACGCCCAGGCCGCAGGCGGTGGGAGTCTGCTCGCTGTGGGCAAAGTAGGCGGCGATATCGTCGCCGATCTCCCCGGTGGCCAGGGCCACGGAGCCCACATACGGCTCCTTCATGTGCAGGTCCCGGATCACGGTCAGCATACCGTCGGCGCCCACGGCGGCGCCCACGTCCAGTTTGCCGGGATACTTCTCCATCAGGCTGATCACCGGATTGTCCACATAGCCCCGGACGTTGCCGTGGGCGTCGGATACCGCCAGGATCGTACCCAGGGGCCCGCCGCCCTTGAACTGCAGGGTCAGGGAGCCCTCCTCGATCTTCTGCATGTTGCCCATCATGGAGGCGGCGGACAGCACGCGGCCCAGGGCCGCCGTGGCGACCGCCGTCGTATGGTGGATATTTCTTGCGCGCTCCACAAGATCGGTGGAAACGACGGCCACCGCCTTCACAAAGCCGTCCTTCGACATGGCGCGGATGATATGGTCCATTTTGTTACTCCTTACAAGCGGAAAAATAAATGCGCTGCTCTCCCTCTGCAGGCGGCTCCATGCGGCCGTCGCCGAACACGCGGATATCGGCAAAGCCCGCATCATGCAGCCAGGTCTCCAGTTCCCGGCGGGTATAGGCGTATTCCCGGTGCTCTTCAAAGCTGCGCTGCCAAAGCGCCCCCTGGCGCAGGAACAGATCCATGCCGTAGGAGCAGATCCGCGCGGCCTCGTCGAAGGCGCCGCGCCAGACGCAGTAGACGTCCTCGTCTTCGTCCAGGAAGACCTGCCCGTCCATGGCCCGGAGCTTTTCCGGCGTATTCACATCGAACAGGAATATGCCGCCGGGGCGCAGGGCCGCCCAGATCCGCCCCAGCGCCTTCCGGCATGCGGCGGGGTCCGTAATATAGTTCAGGCTGTCCAGACAGCACACAACGCAATCCACGGGCTCGGGCAGGGCGAGACGCTCCATGCGCTGGCAGATGAAAAACGGGACGTTCTCCTCCAGCTCGTTCGCCTTCTCCGAGGCGACGGCGAGCATATCCTCGGACATGTCCGCGCCGATGACGCGGTAGCCCCGTTTTGCCAGAAGAACGGACAAGGAGCCGGTGCCGCAGGCGAGGTCCAGCACCGTCTGCGGGTGCTTGCCCCGGGCTTGCAGCAGCGCCTCCAGGAAGTCCAGTATCCGGGAATAATCCACGTCCCAGGTCAGCCGGTCATAAGCCTCCGCCAGAGACGTATATGCGTTCATTCCTCCTGCTCCTTCAGCTTGCGGAACAGCTCCCAATAGGAATCTTTGCCGTAGTGCAGGCTGCGGTTGACGCGGCTGATGGTGGCGGAGCTGGTGCCGGTCAGTTCAAGGATATCATTGTAGATCTTCCCCTCGCTCAGCAGCTTGGCCACCTCGAACCGCTGCTCCATGGCCTTCATTTCGGACATGGTGCAAAGATCGCAGAAAAAGTTATAGCACTCCTCCGGGGATTCCAGAAGCAGGATCGCCTTGTACAGATCATGATCGGGATTCGTCTGTTTGTTTCGGCTGTTCACGTTCCACGCACCTCCAGTATGGATTCATTTTTCTCTATTATTTTAGCAGATTAAACCGTAAAAGTAAAGCGCCTGGAGAAGAATTTTCGGGCGAAAAAGCAGCGGCTCCGGAAATCACGGAGCCGCTGCGGGCAGTCTTGGATTTACTTGTTGAAGATGGAGAAAATGGCGTCGATGTCGTCCACATCCTCGTCGGTGGCGATGGGCGCCTGCTCTGCGGGGCGATCGGCAAAGAAGCCGGGCTTCGCAGCCGCCTGCTCCTTGTCGCCGAAGCCGGTGGCGATGACGGTGACGCGCATCTCATCCTCATAGGCGTCGTCAAAGGCGGCGCCGAAGATGATGTTGGCCTCGGGGTTGGCGGCTTCCATGACGATATTGGCGGCGGTCTCCACGTCGTCCAGGCCCAGATCCGGGGCGCCGGTCACGTTGATCAGCACGCCGGTGGCGCCGTTGATGGAGGTCTCGAGCAGCGGAGAGGCGACAGCCATCTGCGCGGCGACCTCGGCCTTGTCACGGCCGGCGGCGACGCCCACGCCCATGTGAGCGCGGCCGGCATCCTTCATCACGGAGGATACGTCGGCGAAGTCGAGGTTGATGATGACCTTCTCGGAGTAGCTCACCAGCTGGGAGATGGAAGAGACCGCCTGCTTGAGCACGTCGTCGGCAATGCCGAAGGCGTTGGCAAAGGTGATCTTCTGGTCGGTCACATACTTCAGCCGATCGTTGGGGATAATGATCAGCGAATCGACCTTGTCGGACAGCGCGGCAATGCCGGATTCGGCCTGGCGCATACGGTTGGCGCCTTCAAAACGGAAGGGCTTGGTCACAACGCCGACGGTGAGGATGCCGGCCTCGTGGGCCAGATCCGCAATGATGGGCGCTGCGCCGGTGCCGGTGCCGCCGCCCATGCCGGCGGTGATGAAGACCATGTCCGCGCCCTCAAGGGTCTTGGCAATGACCGCGCGGGATTCCTCGGCAGCTTTCTTGCCGGTGTCGGGCTTGGAGCCCGCGCCCATGCCGCCGGTCAGCTTCTCGCCGATCTGCAGCTTGTTCGGGCATTTGGACTTGTTCAGGTCCTGCCTGTCGGTATTGACCGCCACGAATTCGACGCCGTCGATTCCGCTTTCGATCATCCGGTTGACAACGTTGTTGCCGGCACCGCCGACGCCGATGACCTTGATATTGACAACCTTATCTGCATAAACTTCGGACATATGCTCTCCTCCTATGTACGCTGTCGATTCTATGGTCTTCATAATCGCCCTAAAAAAGCCTGGGGATATGATACACACATTTATACTCTTTTATTCTAACTGCAAAATCCGTTCTGGTCAATAGAAATTCTTCTGTTTTGGAAAGATTTTATTCTTTTTTAGCTGGACCAGGGGATGAACGTCGCTTTTTTTGCCTCCTGGAAGGTCAAATCGAGCACCCCGCTCTGATAGCTGTCGAGCTGCGCAAGGGCCGCAACCATGTACTCAAGCTTGTAGCTGAGCTCCGAGGTGCCCCCCAGCTTCACCTGGAAGCGGGTGCCGTACCAGATCTGCAGATCGTAGATCGAGCTGACGTCCACCGAGGTGATGGACCGGATGTCGTCCTCTTCGGCAAGCTGGCGCACGATCTGCAGGGCAGCATCCAGCCGCTCGGCTGCGCTCGCCTCCGGCGGCCGTTCCTCGGCCTCCTCTTCCTCGGTCTCTTCCTCTTCCTCGTTTTCTTCCTTCTCCGGCGCGGGGGCCTCGGGTTCCTCCACGGCCTTCGCCTGATCGCCCGTCTCCCCGCTTTCAATGCGGACGCCTTCGATTTTCAGATAATCCCCCGCGTCCTTGCCGGTAATGCGCTCAATGAGCCGCCCGCCGGAGTTGATGAGCCAGAAGCTGCCGTCGTCCGCGGCCACGGCGAAGGTGGTCTCCAGCTCCACGACCTCGATCTTCACCGTATCGGGAAGGCCGATGCCCACCCGCACCTCGTCGATATAGGGCAGCTGGGCGCGGATCCGGCTGGCTGCCGTGGTCTTGTTCACCAGCAGCAGGGCGCTGCCCTCGGAGATGCCGGAAGCCTCCTGGATCTCTTCCCGGGAATACATGGAGTTCCCCACCACAGAGATATTCCGCACCCGCAGGAAGGCCATCAGCACCAGACCGATGAAGACGGCGACTGCCACGCTGGTAACCAGGCGCCGAACGAAGGTCCGGCCAAAGATCTTTCCCAATGCGACACGTCTGCGGGTCGGTTTTTTTCGACTGCGCCGCGCTGCCTGCTTTGGTCTGTTCCGGACTGTGCGCTGGGGTGCGCTTTTCCTGGCCGTGCGCTGCGGCGCGCTTTTCCTGGCCGTGCGCTGCGGCGCGGCGCGCCGAGTCGGCTGCCGCTTTTGTCCGGGCCGCTCGGTAACTTGGTTGCTCATTGATGTTTCCTCCAGTCACTCCGCGTCCAGTCGAGCCTCAGCGCCCAGGCCGCGGAGCTTTTCGCAGAGGCGCTCATAGCCTCTGCCGATGTGCTGTAATTCCGTAATATGACTGACGCCCTCTGCGCCAAGCGCGGCGATCACCATGGCAGCGCCGCCGCGCAGATCCGTCGCCGCCACGTCGGCGCCGCGCAATGCGCCCACGCCCCGGATACGGGCCTTCGTGCCGGACACGGCGATATCCGCCCCCATTGCCCGCAGCGCGTCCACGTGGCCGAAGCGGTGCTCAAACACCGTCTCCTCGATGTACGTCGTCCCCTCCGCTTTCAGAAGGGCCGCCATCAGCGGCGCCTGGGCGTCGGTGGGAAAAGCGGGATACGGTCCGGTGCGCACGGGTGCGGCGGCATGCAATGCCTCACACGCCGCGTGCAGCGTCTGCCCGCGGGATTCGATCGACATGCCCGCACTTCGCAGGCAGTCGATGACGGGGGCAAGCTGATCGGGGCACACGTTCCTGACTGTCACGGCGCCGCCGGCGGAGGCCAGGGCACACAGCCAGGTGGCCGCTTCGATGCGGTCCGGCGGCACCCGGAAGCGGACGTCCCGGAACCTTCGGGGCGGGACCAGACGGATGACGCCGCTCCCCTCCCCGCTGATCTCCGCGCCCATGGCGCGCAGGAACCCGGCCAGGGCCGCCACCTCGGGCTCCCGGGCCGCGTTGATCACAGTGACGGGGCCGTCGGCGCCCATGCCGGCGAGCAGGATGTTCTCCGTGGCGCCGACGCTGGGGAACCGCAGGCGCAGCGTGCCGCCGCGCAGGGCCTCACAGGCACAATGCACCCGCGGGCCGTGCTCAGTCACTTGTGCGCCCAGTTCCCGCAGGGCGGACAAGTGCAGATCGATGGGCCTGCTGCCGATGCAGCAGCCGCCGGGCAGCCAAAGCTGCGCCCGGCCGCAGCGGGCCAGCAGCGCGCCCAGAAAGATGACCGAGGAGCGCAGCCGGAGCATCTTCTCCCGGGGGATCTCCGCACAGCGCATCGGGCGGCTGTCCACCTCAATGACGTCCGCCTTCCGATACACACGGCAGCCAAGATGCTCCAGGATATCCACCGTGGCGTCCACGTCGGACAGCGCCGGGCAGTTTTCCAGGCGATAGCGGCCGCCGTGCGCCGCCGTGGCGGCGAGCAGAGGCAGGACCGCATTCTTTGCGCCGCTGACGCGGACGCAGCCGGTCAGAGGACGACCGCCCTCGATCGTCAGAATCTTCAAACTCATCCCTCCGCATCGTCGGGTTTCCCCATCCTATGCGAAGGTTCTTTTTATCGTGCGGCCAGCTCCCGCAGGATCGCGTAGATCCGTTCGGCGGAATCGAGCACCGCCATATCCTGCAGGGCCCGGCGCATGCCCTTCAGCCGGTCGGGATCGCTCAGCAGCTCCCTTGCCAGGGCGTAGAGGCTGTCGCCGTCGCACTCGGATTCCCGCACCACCACGGCTGCGCCGCGCCGGTCCAGGATCCGGGCATTCTTTTCCTGATGATTGTCCGTCACGTTGGGCGACGGTACGATGATCGCCGGCACGGCGCTGGCCGCCACCTCGTTGAGCGTGGAGGCGCCCGCCCGGCAGATCACCAGATCCGCCGCCGCCATGAGCTCCGGCATGTTGTAGATATATTCCCGCATCTCGATCCCGGGGTGGGCATTCAGATCCACGCCCATATCCCGGATCAGATCCGGCATCCACCGCCAGCCGTAGGAACCGGTGGCGTGGATATGACGGAATTCATCACGCGCACTCTCCAGCTGGATGAAACGCGCGATTTTCTTGTTCATTTCCCGGGCGCCCAGGCTGCCCCAGCAGGAGACGATCAGCCGCTCTTCTTCCCCGATGCCCAGGGCGCGGCGGGCGTCGGCCCGCTTCGTGAAGATGAACTCCTCTCCCACGGGCATGCCGACGGCGCTCACCTTCGCCGGGTCGGGATACTGCTCCTTGCATTCGTCGTAGCATACCAGGATCCGGTCCACCTTTTTCATGACCATGCGGGTGGCCAGGCCGGGCACGGCGTTGGATTCGTGCACCGCGGTGGGAATGCCGCGGCGCGCCCCCTGACGAAGGGCCGGAAAGCTGGCATAGCCGCCGGTGCCCAGGATCACGTCGGGCCGGAATTCCTTCAGGATCGCGTCCACCCGGCGCAGGGCCCCGCCGATCTGCAGCGCGGTTTTTCCATTGTGGAACAGGGCCTTGGGGGTCAGCTTACGCTCAAAAAAATCGATTTTGATGGTCTCCAGGCGGAAGCCCTCCCTGGGAACGAGGGTCTGCTCCATGCCGTCGACGGCGCCGATAAACAGGATCTCACTGTCGGGACGGCGCTCGCGCAGGAGCTTCGCCACGGCCAGGGCCGGGTTGATGTGACCGCCGGTGCCGCCGCAGGTAAAAATCACTCTCATCCGGCTCTTCTCCTCTTCTTCCGCCGCTTCACGACCATGCGGTTGGTATTCTGACGTGAAACGCTCAGTATCATGCCCATCTCGGCCAGATTGACCAGCAGCGCCGTACCTCCGTAGGAGAAGAAGGGCAGCGAAATGCCGGTGGAAGGCAGAAGGTTCGTCACCACGCCGATGTTGAGCAGCACCTGCAGACCGATGAGGGTGGTGAGGCCGGCCGACAGAAGCGCGCCGAAGCGGTCATGCGCATGCATGGAGATCCAGTAGCCGCGCAGCACCAGCAGCGCAAACAGCACCACGATCAGCGTTGCCCCGATGAAGCCCAGCTCTTCACACACGATGGCGAAGATATAGTCGTTGTGCTCCTCGGGCAGATACAGGTACTTCTGCCGGCTCTTTCCGAAGCCGAGGCCGGTCAGTCCGCCGGAGCCGATGGCATAGCGGGACTGGATGACCTGGTAGCCCTCGTCGGAGGCGAATTCCTCCGGGTGCAGCCAGGCCTTTATTCGGTCGCCGGTGTAGCCTCTGGTCAACAGATAGATCACGATCAGTCCCACGGCAACGATGGCCAGGCCGATCAGCCAGCGTTTGCTGGTGCCGCCCAGAAGCATCATGATCGCGCCGGTCATAAAAATGATCAGCGTCGCGGACAGGTGGCGCTCAAGATACAGCAGAAGCGCGATCAGGGCCAGGATGCCGAGGTACGGCGCGACGCCGTAGCGGAAGGTGTGCATCCGGTCCCTCCAGACGGACATCAGCGTCGCAAAAATCATGACGACGCCCACCTTGGCAAGCTCCGAGGGCTGGAAGCTGATGCCGAACAGACGGATCCAGCGTCTCGCGCCGTTTTCTTCGATGCCGATCACCGGCACCATGGCCAGCAGCAGGATCGAACCCGCCAGAACAAAAAAGCTGAAAAAGCGGAACGCCTGGTAATTGATCCGGCTGATGAACCACATGGCGGCGATCCCCGCCAGAGCGAAGCCGCCCTGCCGGACAAAATAGAACGAGGAATTCTGGATATCGGGATCGGCATAGGCGCTGGCATAGCTGGCGGAGAAAAGCATGATAACGCCGATGACGACGAGCAGCACCGTCAGCAGCAGGAACGGAAGGTCCGGCAGACCTCGTTCATCCTGCTCCGGGGCAAGGGCCTCGGGATGTTCGGTTTGTTTGGCCATGGGTCCCTCCTTTCCGCGGGATGCGGCGGGCTCAGAGGCGCGCCGCGACGCCGAACCAGGCGACGATACAGGCGATGCAGGTGATGGCGGTGAATACGGCGAAGATCTTCTTCTCGCTCCAGCCGCCCATCTCAAAATGATGATGGATGGGGGTCATGCGGAAGATGCGCTTGCCGTGGGTCAGCTTGAAATAGCCCACCTGCAAAATGACCGAAAGGGTCTCGATGATATAGATGATGCCCACCAGGATCAGCACCAGAGGCAGATCCAGGGCAAAGGCCATGCCGCACACCGCCGCGCCGAGAAACAGCGAGCCGGTATCCCCCATGAACACCTTTGCCGGGTAGAAGTTGTAGCACAAAAAGCCCGCAAGGCCGCCCAGCAGGCAGGCCGGGAACAGGCCGAGGGTCAGCTTCTTCGCCGCGATGCATGCAACGGTGAAGAAGAGCATCACCGGGATGGTGACGCCGGCGGCCAGACCGTCGATGCCGTCGGTGAGGTTGACCGCATTGACGCAGCCGACGATGATGAACATGGCCAGGGCAATATAGACCGCCAGGGGCAGATGCCAGGAAACGTTGAAGAACGGCACGTAGAGATCGCAGGTCAGCTCGCCCAGGCGATAGAGGATATAGACGTACAGGGCGCTGGCCGCCAGCTGCAAAAGCAGCTTCTGCAGGGCCGTCAGGCCGAGATTCCGCTTGTATTTGACCTTGAAAAAGTCGTCGAGGAAGCCGATGACGCCGAACACCAGGGAGAACGCCAGCACCAGCAGATGGGTCCAGTCGCCGCTTTTCATGCCGCGCCACCCAAAGGGGATGATGAGCAGCAGTCCGGCCATGAAGATGAGGCCGCCCATGGTGGGGGTGCCGGATTTGCTGTTGTGCCAGGTGGGTCCGATCTCCCGGATGGACTGCCCCGCTTTGAGGGCCCGCAGGGCCGGGATCAAAAGCTTTCCGACCAGCAGGGCCGCCGCAAACGCGCAGAAAGCGGCCAGGATGATATAAATTATCTCACGGTTCAGCATTCGCTTGACTCCTTTTGTATGTTACTTTCCTTCCAGGAACAGCTCCAGAACCTGCTCCATTTTCATGCCGCGGCTTCCCTTGAACAGGAGGGTATCGCCGGGCTTTGCCACGCGGCGCAGAACGGCGGCCATTTCCTCGTGGGTGTCGAATCTGGCCGTGGCCTTGTTGTTGATGCCGCCGGTGATGGCGCCGATGACCACGCGGTCGGAGTGGGGCCCGTAGGCGTAGACCAGATCCGCCTTCTCGGCAGCCAGGCGGCCAAGGCGGTAATGCTCTGCGATGGAGCAGGTGCCCAGCTCCAGCATGTCGCCCAGGGCGGCGATCCTGCGGCCCTCGCCGCGATGCTCGCCCAGCACGTCCAGGGCGGCCTTCATGGATTCGGGGCCGGCATTGTAGCAATCCTCGATGATGGTGAAGCCGGCCCGCTCGTAGATGCTCTGACGGCTGCCGGTATTCCGGAACCGGGACAGGGCGGACTGGATGCGCTCCGGGCGCACGTTTTCCGCCAGGCCCACGGTGATGGCGGCCAGGGCGTCATAGACGATGTGCATGCCCTCGGCAGGCACAAAGACGTCGAATTCCTGACCGATGCCCGTGACGCGGAAATACATGCCGCCGTCGGCCTGCACGATGTTGGTGGCGACGATGTCGCAGGCGGGATTCTCGATGCCGAAATAGATGGGCTTTTCGCTCAGCTGCTCGCGCTGGTTCCACAGCAGAGGCTCATCGCCGTTGAAGATGGCTTTGCCCCCCGGCATGAGGCCCTCCAGGATCTCCATCTTCGCGCTGAGGATGCCCTCCCGGGAGCCCAGATGCTCGATGTGCATGGTGCCGATGTTGTTGATCAGCGCCACATTGGGCCGGGCGATGGACGTGAGGTAAGACATTTCGCGGAAATGGTTCATGCCCATTTCCATGACTGCCATCTCGCAGTCGGCCTCGATGGACAGAATGCTCAGGGGCAGGCCAACATTGTTGTTGTGGTTGCCCTTTGTGCGGCAGGTGCGGTAGGTCGTAGCCAGAATGTCGGCGATCATTTCCTTGGTGGTGGTCTTTCCCACACTGCCGGTGATGCCGATGACACGGCAGCTGTGGCTTGCGCGGTAGCCCCTGGCCAGTGCGCCGAGGGCCTCCAGGGTGTCGTCGACGAATACCGCCGGCACGCCGGGGCCCATCTGCTTGTGGGTCATGACGGCGCCGGCGCCCTTCTCCAGGGCCTGACGGACGAAAATATGGCCGTCGAAGCTCTCGCCCTGCAGCGCGATGAACAGCTCGCCGGGCTGGATCGCCCGGGTATCCGTGCTGATGCCGGTGATCTCAATGTTGGCGTATTCCGGGGCGACGGAGCCGTCGCACCACTGGGCCACCTGTTTCAGTGTCAGCATTTCATTCCTCCCGCGTCAGGCGCGCCAGGCAGTCGGCCACGACCTCACGCTCGTCCAGATGGTGTTTGACATGGTTGATTTCCTGATAATCCTCGTGGCCCTTGCCCGCCAGCACGATCACGTCGTCCTTTTGCGCGTGGGCCATGGCCCAGTAGATGGCCTCGGGCCGGTTCTCAATGGTCACATAGGGGGTCTTCGTCCCCTCCACGCCCCGAAGGATATCGGCGATGATGGCGTTCGGGTCCTCGGTGCGGGGATTGTCGGAGGTAATGACCGCCAGGTCGGCGTAATCCACGCCGATTTTGCCCATGATGGGCCGCTTGATGGGATCGCGGTCGCCGCCGCAGCCGAACAGGGCGATGACCCGGCCCTTGCAGAAGCCGCGCACCGTGCGCAGCACGTTTTCCAAAGCGTCGGGGGTGTGGGCGTAGTCCGCCAGCACCGTATAGTCGGTGCCGGGGGTGGGGATGACCTCCACACGGCCCTTGACGCCCTTCGCTTCGGCCAGCGCTCCGGCGATCTCGGTCAGGGAAAGGCCCAGCGACAGGGCGCAGCCGATGACGGTGAGGCAGTTATAGGCCGTGAACTGCCCGGGGATGCCCAGACGCACGGGGCAGGTCTGTCCGCCGTAGACGGCGTCAAATTCGATCCCGTCGGCGTGCAGGGCGATATTCCGGGCCGTGAGCTCCGCCCCGGAATCGATGCCATAGGTCAGCACAGGACATGCCGCGTGCTTTTTCATGAGCTCCGCCCAGGGATCGTCGGTATTCACCACGGCCCGGTCGCAGCGCTCCATCAGGATGGCCTTTGCCTCGGCATAGGCCTCCATGGTCTTGTGGAAATCCAGATGGTCCTCGGTCAGATTCGTAAAGGCGCCCACGGCAAAGCGGATGGCGCCCACCCGCTCGAGCACCAGGGCATGGGAGGAGACCTCCATCACCACATGGGTGCATCCGGCGTCGCGCATTTCGGCGAACAGACGGTGGAGCTCAAAGCTCTCGGGGGTGGTGCGCTCTGTGTGCAGCACCTTATCGCCCACCATATTCTGGATCGTGCCGATGAGACCCACCCTGGCGCCCGCCGCATGCTCCAGAACGCTTTTGAGAAGGTACGTGCTGGTGGTCTTGCCGTTGGTGCCGGTAATGCCGATGATCTTCATGGCGTCCGCGGGATGGCCGAACCAGTTGGCGCCGAGCTGTGCCAGGGCCAGGCGGGTAGACGCCACCAGGACATAGGCGCAGGGCGTTTCCGGCGGCCGCTCCACGATCGCGGCGCAGGCGCCGTTCTCCAGGGCGGCGGGGATGAAGCGGTGGCCGTCGGCGGCGAAGCCGGAAATGGCCACGAACAGAGCGCCAGGCGCACAGGCGCGCGAATCGTAACAGACGTCCGAGATTTCAAGGGCCGGGTCCGCGTGCAGTTCAAGCACGTCGATGCCGGACAGTAAGGTATCAAGCCGCATATACAGGCCTCCTGATGGTTTAATCCTGGGCCGAAGAGTCGGTGAGCTCCACCGTGACGGTGGTGCCTCGCTCAACCTCGGTTCCCGGGGGGATATCCTGATAGCTGACGGCGACGGATCCGCTGTCGCTCTTGGAGCCGCGGGTCTGCAGATACAGGCCGTCGATGCTGTTTATTGTACTGCGCGCCTCGTACTGTGTCAAGCCGGACAGGTCCGGAACGGTCACCAGGTCCGTGGGCTTCTCCTCGCCGAGATAGACCAAAACCGTGGAATTGCCGGGCACCTCGGCGCCGGACGACGGGATCTGATCGGTGACGATGGCGCCCTCACCGATAAACTCCACCTGCAAATGCTCGCTGAGCAGATTCTTCTCGGCTTCCGCGCGGCTGAGGGCCGTCACATTGGGCATGACCATATTGACATAGTGAATGTCCTCCTCCTCGTAGTGGGGCGTCACGCCCAGATACGGGAGGATGTCGGTGAATACGTCGCGCACCACAGGCGCAGCCATGACGCCGCCGGAGATATAGTAGCCCGCTTCGGGCGAGGGCGTGTCCAGGGCCACGAGTACGATATACTGCGGATCGTCGATGGGGGCGACGCCCACAAAGGAGACGATCTTGTCGTCCACAGGCCGGCCGTTTTCATCGAATTCGTCGATTTTTTCCGAGGTGCCGGTCTTGCCGCCGATGGCATAGCCCACCACCTGCGCATTGCTGGCGGTGCCCTCGGTGACGACGCTCTCCATCAGCTCGCGCATGGTGTGGGAAGTCTGCTCGCTGATGGCCTGGCGCAGGACATGGCGCTCCTGCTTTTCGATCACATTGCCGTTGTCGTCCAGCACTTCGCTGACCACGAAGGGCTCGAGCACATAGCCGCCGTTCACCACGGCGGAGATGGCCCGCACCAGCTGAATGGGCGTGACCTTGAAGGTCTGGCCGAAGGCGGCGGAGGTCAGGGACGCATAGGTCTCGGGATTGGCGATGGCATCGTGGGTAAAGAAGTAACCCGTGCCCTCTCCGGGCAGGTCGATGCCGGTCTTTTCCAGCAGGCCGAAGGCCTTGACGTATTCATACAGCTTCTCGCCGCCCAGGGCGATGCCGATGTTGGCAAAGGCAATGTTGCAGGAATTCTGCAGGGCCTGGGCGGTGGTCTGCGCGCCATGGCCCTGGGCGTACCAGCAGTGCAGGATCTGGTCGCGGCGCTCGATCTTTGCCTCGCCGCCGCAGAACCAGGTGTCGTCCAGACTGACGGCCCCCTCCTCCAGCGCCGAGGCCAGGGTGATGGTCTTGAAGGTGGAGCCAGGCTCGTAGCCGTCGGCGATGACCCGGTTCCGCCACTGGGCCAGCCGGGCACCCGCCATGGCGGTGTTGTATTCCGCCATCCGCCGGTCCCGTTCCTCGCCT
>JAEEGL016973934.1_pt1 | contig 22787 bp, 10 predicted proteins | sample 9134231 | NCBI WGS metagenome assembly JAEEGL01 (sample SAMN16246548, study PRJNA631951) | gut metagenome | biome: gut microbiome; feature: rumen; material: fiber-attached | host: Bos | place: Iran: Karaj | collected 2018-10 | reverse complement strand
GTGACCGAAGATGTGTGTGTCCGCTTGTGCGGGAACAATGGATGATGTTCCGGGCGCTTTCGGGGTATGGAAACCGAGACCGCGCACCTGACAGTTATGCATCGGATGCATTTTCGTGAACTCCTCCACCGTGGCTTCCGACAAGTAACGTTGGGCATTGAATACCCCATCGTTCTGTATCATCAGGAAAATGGCAGCGAGTTCTTCCGCGGTGGTGAACAATCCGGCATTTCCGGCATTCCCGTTCATCAAAGCGGAAGTCTGGTCGTGTACATAGCCGTGTACCAGCTGTTTACGGAACAATTTATCCTCTTCCGTCGGAGCGATTTCTTTGCGCGGAAAACCTTTCGACAACGGACGGAACGTCGTGTGCGAAAGACCCATCGGCTGGTAGAAATTCTTATCCAAAAACTCTTCCATCGGTTGCATAGTGATGGTTTCCACCATGTCTTTCAGTAGGAAAAAGTTCAAATCGCTGTATTCGTACTTTTTTTCTTTCAATTTGCAGTGGGCCACCTTGTAGCGTATGGTGTCAGGATAATCTTTGCGCAGATAGAGATGGTCAGCCACTTGAATGTTGAAATGCTCGGTTTTGTAAGCCCGCAAATACCGTTCATCGCCCATTATCGACTTGTAGAACGGGATAAACGACGGCATTCCGGAAGTATGCGTCAGCAACTCTTCCAACGTAAGATTGGCTTTGTCGGTTCCCGCCAAGTAGGGCAGATATTTGCCGATTCTGTCGGAAAGCTGAATCTCGTGATTGTCATATAACTTCATGACAGCCAATGTGGTAGCGGCCACTTTTGTGACCGAAGCCACATCATACAGTGTTTGATTTGTCACTTTGTCCTGCCGGTTGTAGTCCAGATATCCGAAAACCTTCTGATAGACTGGTTGTCCGTGATGGAGGGCGATTACCGCACAACCCGGATAGATGCGGTTGCTAATGCCATCTTGGAGAATTTTGTCGATTTCCTGGGTAATATTGTCAGGCAAGGCCGAAATATTATCGGAGGATTTTGAAGGCAGGATGCCGCTTCCCGCAGGGTAACCATTGATGCTGACTGGCAAGGTGCCTTCAAAGTCAATTTGTCCGAAACAGGCCTTCATGGCCGCCGCCACGGTGGTCGGGGAGAATTGATAAGCATCGATCACCGCACGATAATCGCTTAAGGAGTCGAAAGCGTTGAGGGCGTAGGGGTTTCCGAGATGCAGCAGAATGACGGATTTCTCCTTGGCAAGACGGTTGAGCAGACGCACAGACGACATGTCGATGCCGTAGTTGGAGCCACCTAACTGGTTGGAGCCGCCAAACGCCACAATAATCTGGTTGTAAGGAGCCAGCTTCGCCAAAATTGCCGACTGGTCTTTGGCAGCCACCTTTTTGTCGATATAGTAGAAAGGAATGTGCCGCTCTCCCACGATTTGTTCGTATTCGTTCTTGTATGCTTTTCTGTCCACGCACAGAAACGCCGTGTTGTCAGCATTTTTAGCGTTCAACGGGAGAATATTGTCATCGTTTTTCAAGAGCGTGAGGGCTTTTTCCTCCAATTGGCGGTTAATCCAGACTGCTTCGGAACGGTTCAGTTTTTCCGGGATGGTTGAGATATTGGAGGGAGTGTGTTTGGTGATGCCGTGACTTTCCTTGAACTGGAGAACCCGCAGACATCGTTCGTTGATGAGTTCTTCTGGAATAACATCTTGTTCCACAGCCCGTTTGATGGCCGAGATGATGGAATCGGTTTCGCCAGGCAGCAACAGGATATCGGCACCGGCGAGCAGGGCGCGGATTTCCACATCCCCTTCGAAACGGTTTTGGTTGCGCACCCCCTTCATCTCCATTCCATCGGTGATAATCAATCCATTATAGCCCAATTCTTTTTTAAGAAGCTGAGAAACAATAGCATAGGAAAGCGATGAGACGGAGTTGGGTTCTGGGTCGAGCGCCGGGATATTAAGATGCCCGACCATCACCATGTCGGGGTTTTCGTTGATGAGCTGCCTATAGGGATAAAGCTCCATTTCGTCGAGGTCGATTCGGCTTTTGCGGATGACGGGCAGTCCGAGATGCGAGTCGGTTTCGGTGTCCCCGTGGCCGGGGAAGTGCTTGATGGAGGTGACGATGCCGCCGTCCTGCATCCCGTGCATGTAAAGGGCGGCCTTGCGGCACACTTTGTCGCGATTTTCACCGAAGGAGCGGCTGTTAATCACAGGGTTGCGGCTGTTGTTGTTGATGTCGATACAAGGGGCGAAGTTGAGGTTGATGCCCACGGCTTTGCACTGTTCGGCAATTTCGCGTCCCATCTGGTAGATGAGCGAGTCGTTTTCTTCCGAAAGTGCGCCGAGAGTCATCTGCCGCGGGAAGGCCACGCAGCTGTCGAGACGCATGGCCGGGCCCCATTCGCCGTCAATGGCCACGAACATCGGGATTTTGCTCACCGCCTGTATTCGGTTGGTGAGAAGTGCCTCTTTCTTGGGCGTTCCCTTGAAAAAGCAGACCCCACCGGGCTGTATGCGCCTCACCTTCTCCACCAATTCGCGATTATACTTTTCGTCTTCCGTGGAACTCACGCGGATGATGATCAATTGAGCGATTTTTTCCTCAAGGGTCATTCCGTCCAAGAGTTGGAAATTCCGGTCGGGCCGCTGCACTCCGGAAGAAATCATCAAGATGAGCAGGGCGCAAAGGACGGTACTATATCGAAAGAAACTTTTCATACACAGGTTTAATGGAATCGGCAAAAATACTATTAATATCAATCCGTTGGATAATATTCAAACCGGCAAAAAATGTTTTGTTCTATAAGCTGTATCAGTATGGTGGATTATATCAGTGCTCAGCGAGGAGCGTCAGTAACAGGATTGCGGTGATGAGAGTGCTGTTCATGAGAGTGTTCTCTTACAAGAATAGAGTTCAATCATGTCAAACCAACGTCATGGTGCTGAATGTTTTAGCAAAACGAGTCACACCCTCTTGAATACGCAGTTTCGTCTTGGGCGATGGTTTGCGGTAGCCAGTCACATAATGGCTTAATTGCTTACAATTTATACCTGTAGCCTTCGACAGCCCGGTCAATGTGAACGGTGAATATTTAAGGAACGAGATAGTATCGAACACATACTCGAATTCCAAACTGTCAAAATCAAAAGAATTACCATTGGCAGCAAATTCCCGTTTCATCTCTTCTTTGCATTTGAGAAAATCGCTTTTCGCCTCCTCTATAGTATTCCCTTGACCGAGTAACATGAAATCCAACGATTCGTCATCCGTATAGATGTCGTAATCTAAATCCTTGCCTGTTTCAATTATTGCTTTAACTTTCATATCTGTATGCTTTATTTCGTCATTAATTCACTCCTGCCATTTTGAGAATTTTATTAAGTGTTCCTGTTTTCACCTCTTGTGACTTATGATGTCCCGTTTTGAACATTTTCTTTGTAATTGGACTATACCAAATGGGATGATCACTATTGTCAACAGGGTAACACCCCGCTTTCCTCAATTTTTTTTCAAGTTCCGAATACTTCATTTTCTCTGGTTAATTTAACGCGGCAAAGATAGAAAAAAAACTAACATACAAAGCTACCGTCTTCTTGCGCTCACAATCCTTCCGATGTACTGGTGGTGGATGCCGGCGGGGAAGTTCTCGTAGCGTTTGCGCGGAATCTCTTCGAAACCTCGCTGGTCGAAACCATCACGGTAGATGACCTCGCACTCATAGACCTCGCGGGCCTCCAAATAATACGGTGCACCGTGCTCGGTATAAGCCACATGCAGGCCTAACGCCTCGTCCTTGTTGCCGTCGCGGCCGCTGTGCGTGCCCATGTACTCGAGAACGTCTTTGCGATCCTCATCGAAGACCATGACGGTGAAGTATTGGTAGCGTTCCATGAATTCGTAAGTGTAGCGGGCGGGTGCGACATACACCGTGATAGTATTCACGTTGTGACCCCACACGTTGCCCATTGCGCCCCAGCCGATGGTCATGGCGTTGTGGCGGCGAACATCACCGGAAGCTAACAACAGACCGTTCCCCTTGAACCACGTGAACGGGTTGAGGTTCGGCGATTGGGTGTAATCAAACTCCACGAAATCAGACTCTTGAATCGGACGAGCTTCGGCTATAGGCTGTTTGCCACCATAGACGTTGTAGGAGATGTTTTCGGGATTCCATTTGTCTTTGGGTTTGTTCTCGCCGGCAGGGTAGCCGATGACGATGGTATTGAGCGGGATGAGGTTTTCGGGCAGCTTCAGGATGGCGGAGACATCCTTGCAGCGATTTTGGTCGGGGAAAGTGCCGGTCCACACAGCTCCGAGTCCCATGGCATTGGCGGCCAGGAGGATGTTCTCGGTGGCGGCGGAGCAGTCCTGCACCCAGAACATGCGGGCCTCGCCGTCAAGAGCCTTCTTCATGTCGCCGCACACCACGATGGCGAGGGGTGCGTGCGCGGCCATGCCTGCGTAGGGGTTGGCCTTGGCCAGCTCTTTCAGCTGTGCCCTGTCGGTGACCACCACGAAGTGCCACGGCTGCTTGTTCACCGCGGAGGGAGCCGCCATGCCCGCACGGAGCAGCTGCTCGATCTGCGCCGCATCCACGGGTTTGTGAAGGTAGCTTCGCACGGAGGTGCGCGTCGCGATATTCTCCAACGCGGCATTTTTGTAACTATCTGATTTCTGCGCTTCTGCAATATTTTCAGAAGAAAACACCATCGTTAAAATCAACATGGACATCGTTAAAATTTTTCTAGATTTCATATTTTTCTTTTTTTGAAAAGGCAAAAGTACAAAAAAAGGGGACTCTTTTGGAATCCCCTTAAAAGATATTTTCAACTACAAGTTTATTTCATAATCGTAACTTTGTAGTTGTCAACGCCCTTATTGGTAGCGACATTCACAATGTATGTGCCTGTTGCCACATTGAGGTTGACAACCTCGTGGGAACTGTGAATAGAGCCGCTATAAAGCAGTTTTCCGTAAATGTCGAAGATGCGCACATTGTCAATGTCCAAACCGGTGATGTTGACAATATGGACGTTTTGGTGCTCCGCATACACTTTGATTTGATCCTTTACGAGATTGTCGATGCCAGTTATTGTGGTGACATCTGTGGTGAACGGTATCATGTTGGACCATTCGCTGTGGTTGTTGTCGGAGCAGTTGGCACGAACCTGCCACAAATAGGTCGTGTTCGGAGTCAGTCCGGTCAACAGGTAGCTACTGCCGAAGATGGAGGGAACAGTGGTGACATTACCCGTGGGGGTCTTGTATTGGATGTCAAACGAGGTAGCTGTCGGGTGTGACCAGTGCAGTTCCGCAGAGGTGCTGTCAATATGGCTGGTGAACAGGAAAGAGGGAATCTCGCAATCCGCCGGTCTGAACGTCACGTGGATGGTGTGATTGTCCGTCACATTTGTGAAGATATAGCTGTTCAGCGCACCCATATTCATATTGTCAACCAACACACTCTCCACCACATAGCCATTGGCGGGCGAAAAGATGTAAGCTTGGGTGTTCCCAAAATTGACCTGGGTGTTGCCGCTCGGCGTGATGGAACCGTTAGTGCCGGTGGAAGCGATGATGGTGAACGTCTTGGGAACCATCACGGCTGTTATCGTCTGGTTGGCGGAAACGGCGGGAAACACATACGTGTAAACGTCGTTCACATGCGTGGCATTGCCGATGACATTCGCGCCGTTCACGTTAATCGCGGAAACGGAATATCCAATGGAGGGGTTAATTACAAAGGCTGGGGTGGCTCCGTTCAGAACGGTGGTGGTGCCGGGTGTGATGACACCGTTGGCAGGCTGTGTCACCGTAATCGTGTATGTGTTGGCGGCAAATTCGGCATAAATGATGTGGTCTGCCGTCACGTTGTTGAAGCTGTACGTGGAAACGGCGCCCACAGATTGTCCGTCCACAAACACATCGCTCACATGGAATCCCGTGTTGGGCGTGATTGTGTAGGTCTTGCTGCCATTGTAAGCCATTGTGGTGACACCCATGTCGGAAATCGTGCCGCCGTTGCCTGCCATGGCCGTAATCACAAATTGCGATACGGCAAACGTGGCGGCAATGGTATGGTTGGAGGTCAGCGGGGTGAAAACATACGTGGTGACTGCGCCAACAGACTCGTTATCAACCGTCACATCCACAATCTCGTAACCCTCGTTAGGCGTGATGAAGAAGGTAGGAGTGGCTCCCAATGCGAAACTGCTGGAACCCGGCATGATGGCACCGTTAGTTCCCGCATTCACCGTCACACTGAACATTATCGGGGCGAACGTGGCACTGATATTGTGGTCATTGGTTATTTGGGCAAACGTGTGGGTGATGGCGGTCAGACCGTCAGTTTGGGTGTAGGTGTAGGTTTCCCCGTCAACCGTCAGGGAAGCGATGTAATAACCTTGGTTGGCGTTGATTTCATAAACGGCATCCTGATTGTAGAAGTAAGAGGAAATACCGGCAGGGGAAACGGTGCCGTTGCTGCCTGCGATAGCCGTCACAGTGAATACATTTTTGACGAACTGCACCTCATACAGATAATCGGACGTGATGTCCGTCAGTACCTCCGTATATCCCACAGTGGGATTTTCGACAAACAACTCGACATGGTTGCGGCGGATGCTTCCGATGTGGTAGCCCGTATCCGGAATGGCTGTGAAAGCATACACGTAGTTGGGGTCATATTCAAATTCCGCGCTTGCGGAAACCGTGCCGTGACCATAACTGCTGGTCGTAATCGTATAGTGATTCTTGGAGAAAACCACATTAACAGTATGATAACCATACAGATGCTCGAAAGAGTAGAGTTCAATGTTGCTGTGTTCCACCCCGTCAATAACAATGCTTGACACATGGTAACCCGGAGCAGGGATAAAGGTACTCAACAGGTTGGAATTGCCAGACATCGTGACCGTATAAACCGCCGGCGTGGTGGAAGCGTCCGCCACAAACTCGCCGTTGATGGTGCCTTTGCCTTCCAAAACCGTGTAAACAATCGTCGCATCGTCAAAAGCGGTTACCACATGGATGTTCTTGTCCTCCACAATGTTGTCCAATGACAAGGTGTATTGGGTGTCATTGACTTGATTCAGATTAGCAGTCACATCCAACCCGTTGACTGTAACGGAATGGATGTGGAAATGATCGGTCAGCGTAAGAACACCGGTGTGGGAGCCGCCGTAGGCCACCACTTCATGATTTGGTGTATAAACTGCACCTACTACGGCGAAATTATCATCCGCAGACATCAGGTTGGAGACCGTGACGTTCACCTCGCATGTGCTGGCAGCGAATGTCACATAGATGCTGTCGCCGTTCTGAGGAACGAAAGTGTAGTATTGCACTGCGGCATGGCTTCCATTCGCCCCGCTCACAAGCTGAGCGTTCTTATAGATGGCCGAAACGTGATAACCGGGCTGCGGGACAATGGTGAGGGTGTAGAACTCGCCTTTGGTCGCTTCAACCGGGCCTTCAGGGGTGCCGGTGCCGTGTTCGGCGTAAGTGGCGGTGAAGTTGACCACCTCTTTCACGGCAAAGTCATCCATGCTGAAACCGAAATGTTGCAACGGGCTGGCAGAGCGGATGGCGAAACGGTAAACCCCGTCTTCTGCCACATTGATGAAATTATGGGAACGAACCATGTTGGCGTTGGAGAAAGCCTCTGCGGAGACTTGCTGAATCAGGTCAAATCCGTCGGCTGTTTCGGTACACAGATAGACTTCAAACGCTTCCGACAACATCGGATCCACGGCTTTGTAAGAATAGGCGACATCGTAACGTCCGGCGGGAATAAATATGTTAGGCGACATCGTGTACTCACTTGCAGCACCAGACAGGTAGTTGTGATACATTCCCTCGGAAATGGTAATCCCTTGCACCTCATTGTCTATGGTAAAACCATTTAGGTCAAAATGACAGGTGATCCAGTTGTCATGGGCAACTCCGTCGTTAAACGGTTCGAGGTAAGGAACTGTGGCCGGTTCGGAAACCGTATCTTGTTCCGTCGTGAATGTGTAAGGTCCTGCCCATGCGCTTTCCGAAGCCTCGCTACAAATGGCTTTAGCATACACATCGTAGGCTGTTCCTGCTGCGAGGCCGGTCAGGGAGAAGGAGTTCGTGTTTTGCAGCACAAGGGTTCCAGAACCTGTTGCGAAACCGGATTCGCCATATTGGATTACCCAAGAACTTGTCTGCATGGAATCCCACGAAACGTTGGCGCTGTGCTTGGAGATTTCGTTGATGGTCAGTTGCGCGGGGGCAGCACAAGAATAGGGTGTGTTGAACGTGAGTTCTGCCCAATCGCTGTATTCGTCAGTATCGCACATTGATCTCACACGCACGTTGTAGGTCACGCCTTCCGCAAGACCGCCCAACATAAAAGTAGAGAAGTTGTGTATAGGCACAGAAATCCACAAGGCGGCACCCGCTTGTGCATACTGCAACTCGTAATTGTTTATGCCGGGAACAGGAATCCAAGTGATGACCGAGTTGTTCTGGTGATACATCACGGTCAGATTTTTTGGTGCGGGGCAGTTGGCCATGGTGGTGAAAGATGCCGCAGCCTCACCGCTCATACCATTGATGCCGCAGTCGGTCTTGACACGCACCTCATAGTTGGTGTTCTGTGCCAAACCACTCAGCGCATATTGGTTTGTGGAGACGCTGACAGTTGTCCAGTCGTTAGCATTTTCACCCTTGTAGCTCACTTTCCAGGCATTGGCGTCATTTGCCGTCCATGAAATGATGGCGCTGTTGGTGGTGACGTTAGATACATTCACCTCGGCAGGTGCGGCGCAATGGGCGTCATTGCAAATGCTGCTCAGATAGTCAATCTTCATGTTCGGCAGGAAGCCGTTTTGGATTCCTGATTCAGCACCAGGATGCTCAGCGTATGTGGCATCACCGTCAGCACTTCTGGACAAACAGGCGTTGTTGGCGAAAGAATAGTTGTAATAAAGGCTGTTCCCGTTGTTGGAGGCGCGGGACACCACGACAACTAAATTGTCCTCGGCGTAATAATAATACGGATTGTCCAAGGTGAAGGTTTCCCAACCCGCAGTGTTGCCGATGGTTCCGTTATTGCTTTCATATACAAGAGTCAGATTCTCCATAGGCACCCAATCGTTAGCGTTGGCATGCTCGTACATTTCGGTGGTGCCGAGATAAATCTTCAGGGAATTGTAGTCAAGGGCATTGGCTTCAGCCGTTTCCCAAGACAAGCTGTTGATGTATCCGGAGGTGGCAAAATTGGAGGACGGGTAAATCATTTGTGTCCAAGAATTGCCGAGATCGGAGTTCGTCGGCGTTGAGGTAGTACTGGCAGTGCCGTTCCCGATGGTCAATTCAACGGGAGTTGTGGTGGTCGAAATACACGGAACGATGAAATGGGCATATTTCCACGCGCTGAATGTGGTTTCGCAAATAGTCCTGACTCGCACATCATACGTCTTGTCCGTGGAAAGGTTGTTCAATGTAACACTGGAAGAAGTGGTGTTCACACTTTGCCAGGCATCGGCATCGGAAGCCTTGTATTGTAACATCCATGCGTGTTGTCCCTCAGGATATAGCCAATTGACCGTGACAGAATGCCCGTTTAATCCAAAAAAGATTTCGGACACCATCGAGCAGGTGGTTTCCATCGTCACATTGTCAATGGCTGCGGGAGTCTGGTTTCCGATTTCAGTATCATTACGCCATGTGAAGACGATTTTCTTGTCACCGGCAAACGAGGCGGGAATCAGAACGGTCTGGCGAGTGAACGTATTCACGTTGTAAAATTGTGCCAAATAGTTTGTTGGAAGAACTCCCTCTTCGGGAGCCTCATCCATGACAGAAATCTGCAGAAAATCCTCGGTGTTACCCACGGTTCTGCAATCGAAGCTCAGCAGCACATCAGATGCGGGAAGGGTGATGTTGAGATAGGCGTGGGAAACAGAAGCGGCATTCGGATTATACACGTTGTTGATACCTGCCATATTGGAGACGAATAGCTTGGCGTTGTCAAAGAGGTTGTTGGCATTTCCGATGTACCATTTATTCGTACTGATGTTGCTGTGATCCATCGTCCAGGCAAAACTCTCGCCGCCCTCGAAAGAGCAGGAGTAGGGGATTTGGGGACGCACAATGTCGCTGTTGCGGCGGGGATAGATTTGGGGAACACCGTTGTAAAGACCCACCAATCCCACCACTGTGGCTTTTTCGCCTCCGTTGAAGGTGGCGGCGACGGTTTTGAAGTTGTTATATATAAAAATGGTATCCGTTCCCTGGACGAAATTCACCCCGGTTTTGGAGTCCGTGGTGAACGAACCGGCCTCGAACTGGCCGTTTTTAACCACGACTAACGCGGAAAGATACTGTTCAGGATTGGCCATAAGCTCTGCAACGGTCACTTCCACGGGGGCAACCGCATGAGGGGTGGCATTCACCGATTTACCCGAATTGGTCACGGGAATCATCTCCGGGATGCCATTGTAAAAAGAAAGCGTTCCCACTAAAAGGTCAACCGTCTCTCCTTCTTCATATTGAGTGGTAATAACTGCAGGATTGTTGTCATAAACTAACAAACCAGACCGTTGTATAGGGTCTTCACTCATGAAATAGATGTTTTGCCCATCCCTGAAGACGAAATCCATCTTTGTGTTGGTTTCGGAAATGGCATACAAATTGTCGGGAACACCGTGTTTGAAACCATAAAGGTTTACGTATTCGGGAAATTCATACGTGGCGTGAGCCATGGCGCTGGTGTCTTCGCCGAGAACCGCGTATGCATGGACGGTAGTGGTGGTGTTAATCTCAATCGGGGTTAAGTAAGGTGTGTAAAATTGACCGTCATTGAAGGTGTACAGGATTTCAGCACCCGGGGTGGGGCAGGTCATGCTGAGCGAAATGCTGTTATAGTAAACACCCGGTTGAAGACTGAAAGTGGGGGCTGCCACCACAGGTACCTCGATAGTCGTGTAGGTGATGGTGATGGAGGTGATACGCAATTGCGAATTGGTTGTGGCAGCGTTGTAGAATTTCAGGCTGGAACTTGCTTCGATGTCGGTGATAGAGTAAACGAACGTTTCGTCAGCGTTGACAATCACGGTATTGCCACCGTCAACCGAATATCCGACAGGCGTGGCGTAGCCGCTGATGGCGTTGATGGTCAGCCCTGTGATTTGGTAGCCAAACGCAGGGGTGAGAATCATGGCGTTGCCCAGGGCATTTGCCGGATCGGCATAGAAACGCAGGACAGAACCTGAGTTGAAATACTTCGGGCCGTCGGTGCCTGAACCTTGTCTGTCCGCACTGTAGGAGATGATACCGTTGATGTCACCGTCCGGCAGAAGCTGTCCGTTGGAGAATCCGGCATCTGCGAACACGAATGTCACCTCGTCTGCAAAAAGAGAATTTGCCGCCATCAGCATAATCAGCAAGAGAGCGGCAAAGTGTCTGACTGTTTCAGTCAACCTCTGGAAAATGTAATTTTTCCTCATAATGGTTTTTGATTTTATGAATAAATTATTATTATATCTTAAAAATATTGCAAAATTAATATAAAGTAAAAAACAATCCGCAAAAATACATTTTTTTCCATTTAGAAAAATGCTATCTTTGCCCCCGTATTCTGAAACGTAAAATTCAAAAAATATGAAAGACAACATCACCATGAGTTTGAATCCGCTTGTGAATTATTTCAAAAAAAGTCCTAAAGAATTCACCAAGGCGGATATGATAAAGTATGTGGAAGAGAACAACATCCCAATGGTCAACTTCCACTATGTTGCCGGCGATGGTCGCATCAAGACGTTGGGTTTTGTGCTGCACAGCCGCGAGTATTTGGAACAGATTCTCTCCAACGGTGAACGCGTGGATGGCTCCAACATCTTCCCCGCTTTCATCCATGCGGGTTCCAGCGACCTTTACGTGATTCCGCGCTTCTCCACCGCATTTCTGAATCCTTTCGCAGAGATTCCTACACTTTCCTTCCTTTGTTCTTATTACAACAACGAAGGCAAGCCTTTGGAAAACTCTCCGGAATACATTCTTCGCAAAGCTGCCAAATCGTTCACCGAAGTGACGGGCAACTATTTCCAGGCCATGGGTGAGCTGGAATACTACGTTATTGGAGAAGAAGATGACCTGTTCACCATCCCGGATCAGAAAGGTTACCACGAATCCTCCCCGTTCACCAAATTCGAGCAGTTTCGTGCTGAATGCATGCTCAACATCGCCAAAATGGGCGGTCTGATTAAATACGGTCACTCCGAAGTGGGTAACTTCACCATGGACGGCAAGATTTACGAACAGAACGAAATCGAATTTCTGGTCACGGACGTGCAGGATGCCGCCGACCAGCTGATTTTGGCAAAATGGGTCATCCGCAACTTAGCTTACGAATACGGCTTCGACGTGACCTTCTCACCGAAGATCACTGCAGGCAAGGCCGGCAGCGGTTTGCACATCCACACCTGCATCGTGGATGCAAAGGGCAAGAACCAGATGGTGACCAAGGGCAAGCTCAACTCTATCGCCAAGACCGCCATTGCCGGATATATGACTTGCGCCGGTTCCTTGACGGCTTTCGGCAACACCAACCCGACTTCTTACTTCCGCTTAGTACCGCATCAGGAGGCTCCCACATCTGTCTGCTGGGGCGACCGTAACCGTTCCGTTTTGGTGCGCGTCCCGCTGGGTTGGACCCACAAGAACGACATCGTGGCGGAGTTGAACCCGCTGGAGAAGGCCGTCAACAAAGACCGTTCTCAGAAACAGACCGTGGAGTTCCGCTGTCCTGACGGTTCTGCCGACCTGTACCTGCTCCTCGCCGGGTTGGTTTGCGCTGCCCGCCACGGCTTCGAGATGGAAAACGCCCTCGAATTTGCCCAAAACACTTACGTGGATGTGGATATTCACCGCGCCGAGAACAAAGCCCTTGTGGAGAAGCTCGCCCAACTGCCGGCATCTTGCTGGGAGTCCGCCGACGAACTCAGCGCACACCGCGAAATCTTCGAGCGCTACGGTGTCTTCGACCGCTCCATGATCGACGACATCATCAAACAGCTCAAATCCTTCAATGACAAAAATATCCGTAACGAGATTGTCAAAAATCCGGATCTGATGATGCAAATCGTGAAAGAATATTTCTATTGTGGATAATTTCCACGTTCTTTTTCATATCATGTGTTGTATAAGCAGAGGCGTTCCAAAACACCTCTGCTTTTTTCTATATTGTTCAGTCTAAATCATAGTCATATTTTATTAATTCCATGTAACAAAAACCACTCTTTTTGCGACAGAGCCCAATACAGAGAAAAATGCAGAAAACACTTTGATTTGTTGTTCGCAGATTTATCTGTTATGTTTAATAAAAATGTATTTTTGCAACTTGGTAGGTTGGTTTTAAGTCATTCTCGTATGAAAAAAATATTCTTTCTATTAACTATGTTAGCGGTAATACAGGTGTCCTTGTTAGGACAGAATAACAATGTCACCGTTCAATCGCTTATGGGCACTCACGTTGACACCATTCTCAAGTATCATTTGGCTGGCGAGGGCGTCGAGCTTTCTAACGGGAGATTCAACAACGCATCCGGAAATGTCACTTCCAACCAGATCGGGACGTTCAACCGCAACAACTACACGCAGTTCCCTTTTGCCACAGGTTTGGTAATGACCACCGGAGCCGTCTCTGTTGCAGCCGGCCCCAACAATTCAACCAATGCGTCAAGTCCTGCAGGCAACTACACTGACGCCACTTTGCAACAATATGCCACAAGTTCTTTGCAAAACTGCGCCGCCTTGGATTTTGATTTCCTCGCATACGCTGATACCTTTGCGTTTAATTATGTCTTTGGTTCTGAAGAATATCCGAATTTCGTATGTGCAACCTACAATGATATATTCATCTTTCTTCTGACCGGTCCGGATCCCGTCACAGGTGTCACGACCACCAGAAACGTGGCTGTCATTCCGGGAACAGTCACCGCCGCCAATCCGCAGGGACTGCCCGTCTCCATCAACACGGTCAACGGTGGAACCAGTGGCGGTACTGCTTCGAACTGCTATAACGGAACCTACTCTGCCTACTATGTCCCCAACTCGACGAACAGCAACGGTGTGCAATACAATGGAAGGACCGTCCAACTGAGTGCCGAAAGCAAAATTCTGGCCTGCGAGACCTATCACATGCACTTGGCCATCGGCAACGGTGTTGACAACCTTTACGATTCAGGGGTGTTTCTCGAAGGAAAAAGCTTCCAGAGTTCTGTGGAAACCCACCTTATGATGCGGGATGTGTATTGCCTGCATGAGAACATAGTTTTCGACTACATTTCCGATGAAGTGGACACCGTGTATGTGCTGACACCCCGAGGCGACACCCTTTGGACCGAACCGTTCACCCTGCACGATGCGGACATCAGCGACAGCGGTTTTTATTTCCTCTACGCGCACAGTGCGCTCCCGTGTGTGGATTTGTGGACACACGACAGCCTGTTCATTTCCGTCATCAACACGTTCAAGCCCGATTTGGGAGAAGACCAGTGGCTTTGTACCGGTGAAGTAGCGACAATCCAATCCGGCTACGACACCGAAGCCACCGGACTGCATTGGAACACGGGCGAAACAACCAGCTCCATCACTGCTATCACCTCCGGGGACTATATTCTGGACGTGGAAGTGTTGAATCCGGCCACGAACACATATTGCCGGAGTGCCGACACGCTACACGTCACGTTTTGGCCTTTGCCACGACCCGATTTTGAAGCCGATGTCGTTTCTGGTTGCACACCCGTTGTCTCCCGCTTCACCAACCTCACTGATTTCGACTCCGACTCTATCTCCTGCGAGTGGACTTTCTTTGACGAGAATTTCAACGTGGTTGACTTCTCTTCCGAGATGAGTCCGGTAATCCATTTTAATTCCTCCGGTCTTTTTTCCGTGAAACTCGTCATCACCACCACCGAGGGTTGCCGGGACTCCATCATCAAATGGAACTACATCTCCACGGCACCCCAGCCTGTTGTGGACTTTTCCGCCATCCCGGAAATCAGCACGATGAGTGAAACCAACGGCGAAGTCAGCTTCTTGGCATTCCTTTCCGAAAATGTGTTGGACAACCCCACCAATCTTTTGGTCTGGAATTTCGGCGATGGGGAGGAAACGCAGAATGAAACCACCACTTCCCATACCTACTCATCATGGGGCGACTACGTGGTCACCCTTGCCCTGAGCACCGATGCGGGTTGTGGCGACACCATCAGCCACACCATTGTGATTGAAGACAACCTGATTTTCCCGAACGTCATCACTCCCAATGGCGACGGCATCAATGACGTGTGGGCGATTGAAAACCTCAACACGGACATCAATCCGGAAGATCCCGACGAATACCGCCACAACGAGCTTCGCATCAGCGACCGCTGGGGCAAGGTGGTCTTCAAAACCAAAAATTACGACACTTGGGCCAAAGACGGACAAATAAACGTGGGATCCAATCCATTCACCGGCGCGAACCTTCCCGACGGCACCTACTACTATACATTCACCTACAAAGGAAAGGCCAAAACCACGCAATGGCACGGATCCATCACTATCATCCGATAGTTGTTTGTTGGCTATTGCATTAGCTGCTAACCTTTATTATGTCAAATATTATGTCAAAGTACAAATTAATATAAGAAACAATGAAAAGTCTGAAAATCATCAAGAAAGAGTACCAGCGGGTCGGTTATGATGCGCAAGATATTGAACCCATAGAATATACGGAAGGTTATGCCGAGTACGACGACCACGGCCAACTTGTCCGCGAGGAACGCTACGAACCCGACGGTTCCCTCAATACGCTGACGGTCAACAGCTACAATGACAACAAAGAGCTCATTCAGACCGAGCAGTATGACCAAGACAATGTTCTGCTGCAAAAGACGGTGAACCAATACGATGACCAACAGCGACTCATGGCGCAGTCGAACTACTATGGTGATGCCTCCGAAGAGTATGTCACCAAATACTGTTACGATGAGGCGGGAAATTCTGTTAAGCAAGAGGTTTATGTAAACGGGAAATTGGACTATGTGGAGAAGGTCACAACCTATCAAAACGGTCGTCCCGACACGGTGACCGAAAACGACGACTACGGCAACCCGATGTATATCCATCATTATCAATACGATGAGAAAGGACAGGTGTCCGTTTACGTCCGTGATGAGGTGCAGAACAACGACCGCCGTACATACGAGTTTACCTACAATGACAATGGCGACCGCGTGAAAGACCTGATTTACAACTACGACATGATGTTGATTGCCAAGGTGGTTCGCACGTTTGATGAGCAAAACCGCCAAATTGAAATTGTGGAGGAGGATTTGGACAGCTACCGCCGCATCACGATGGAATACGACGGCGACCGCGTGGTGAAGAACACGATGTTCGACAAGCAAGGCGAAATCACCGGCTGGGCTGAGTACGAATATGCCGAAGACGGTCGGCAAAGCATGGCTCGTGAGTTCATCCACGACGAGGTGGAACCGGAAAACTTCCGTCTGCTGCGGGAGACGTTCTACGAGCGGGGATAACAACAGGGTTATCCGAATTGCGCACCCCAACAAAAATGATGGTATGAGAAGTGATAACAATCGGAGAAAGAATATCGCGGTGGTGCTGGCAGGCGGTTCCGGACAGCGTTTCGGGGCGGACTTGCCCAAGCAGTTCCTGCCGGTAGCAGGTAAGACCGTAATCGAACACAGCGTGGAAGCGTTTGAACAGTGCATCTCCATTGATGAGATTGCCATAGTGATGCACGCCGACTATCTTCCCATGATGCAGGACATCATCAATAAAAACAGATGGAAGAAAGTGCGAAAACTGTTACCCGGCGGAGCGGAACGGCACTATTCCACCCTATCGGCCATCAGCGCCTACGAGAACACCTTCGACACCAATCTGATTTTCCACGATGCCGCACGACCTGCGGTGAGCCTACGTATCATCAACGACACCGTTACCGCCTTGCAGACTCATTCGGCGGTGGCGGTGGCCGTTCCAACCACGGATACTATCTTCGAGGTGACGGAGGACGGCTGCTACATCACTGACATCCCTCTGCGCAGTCGCTTGTGCTGCGCCCAGACCCCGCAGGCCTTCCACATCGACGTGATTCGTGAGGCCTACCGCAAAGCCTTGCAAGATCCGTACTTCACCAGCACCGACGACTGCGGCGTACTCCACAAATACTGTCCCGAAATCCCCATCTTCATCGTTCCCGGCGATCCCTCCAACCTCAAACTCACCTACCCCGGCGATTCCACGATACTCGAACGCATCCTTAAGCCAAATGTTTAACAGCTGATAAGCGAAAAAAACGTATTTTTCCTCTGAAATTGTAGAGACGTTTCACGAAACGTCTCTACAGCGTCAATTTTATCTGTCTGTGTATATTCGTAATTTATGTACATTTGCCGCCATGATTAAACAGAAATCCATAGACAGTGTGATGGCCGCCGTCCGTATCGAGGAGGTGGTCGGTGATTTTGTCTCCTTGCGCAAACAGGGTCAGGATTTTGTGGGGATCTGCCCCTTTCATGACGACAAAAATCCATCGTTGCATGTGAGCCCACGCTTAGGCATCTACAAGTGCTTCGTATGCGATGCGGCGGGCAATCCCGTCAAATTTCTGATGGAGCATGAGAAGATGACCTATCCCGAAGCCATTGAATACCTGGCCAAAAAATACGGCATCCCGTTGGAGTATGAGCGCAACGAGAGCGATGAGGAACGGCAACAGCGTAGTTTGCGCGAAAGTCTGCTGATAGTCAATGAGTTCGCCCAAAAGTATTTTATGGAACAGCTGCGCAACACCGAAGAGGGCAAGCTCATGGGCATGGCTTACCTCAAGGAGCGCGGTTTCAAGGACGACACGATTGACAAATTCGGGCTCGGTTACTGTCCCGACGGCTGGGACAATTTCACGAAAGCAGCTCTCGCGAAAGGATACAAGGAGGAATACCTGACAGAATTGGGACTGACAGGCAAATCGCAGAGTGGAAAATTGTACGACATCTATCGTGGGCGCGTGATTTTCCCCATCCATAACGATGCCGGCAAGGTCATCGGTTTTGGTGGGCGTATTTTGAAGAAAGACGGCAAAGACCCGAGAAAGTACGTCAACTCTCGAGAAAATACCATCTATCACAAGAGTGACACGCTCTACGGCATCTATTTCGCCAAAAACGCCATCCACAAGCAGCAAAACGTCTATTTGGTGGAGGGCTACACCGATGTGATTTCCATGCACGAGTCGGGGGTGGAGAACGTGGTGGCCTCTTCCGGCACCTCGCTGACACAAGGCCAAATCCGCATGATCACCAAGCGCACCCAGAACATCACAGTGCTTTACGATGGCGACATGGCGGGCATCAAGGCCTCCATGCGCGGTATCGACATGCTGTTAGAGCAAGGTCTCAAAATTCGCGTATGTCTGCTTCCCGATGGCGAAGACCCGGATTCTTTCGCCAAAAAGCATCGAGACAGCGAGTTACAAGACTATCTTGCTTCCGAATCCAAGGATTTCCTCCTCTTCAAAGCGGATATTTTGTCGAAAGATGCGGGCAACGACCCCATCAAACGCGCCACCATGGTGAACGAGATTTTGAAGTCCATCAGCTGTGTGAAGGACAATATTGAACGTGCGTTTTATGTGAAGGAGTGCGCGAAGCTGTTCGATCTGTCTGAGAACGATCTCAATATGAATTTGCGCCGTTTTGTGTGGGAGAAGACGAAGGAGCAGAGCCGGATTGCACAACAGCAACAGCAGCAAGGGCAACCGATTCAGCAACAAGGTTCAACGATGCCTGTCACAACGGAACAGTTGCAAACACCCGACCTCATCGAAACAAAAAAGCACCCAGATTTCTCACAACAGACCGACTTGCTGTATGAGGCAGAGAAAGATTTGATTCTGTTGATGTTAAACTACGGCAATTATGTGATTTACGAAATGAACACCGATGAGGAGCCGAATACAAACGGGCTGCGGGTGGATCAATATGTCTGCAACGAAATGGCCAAGGAGGACATCCGTTTCCATTATCCCTTATTAGAGAAGATTTTCAACCAGTATGTGGATTGGGCGTCATACATCGGCAATCAGGATCAGATTATCCGTAATTTCACCTTATCAGACAACCCGCAAATCAGCGAGTTTGTGATTCAGAACATCCCGGTGGAGGAGCCGAAGTTCAGCGATCGTTGGATAGAGAAATACGACATCCACACACACACCACACGCAACAACCTCCGTGTGTTGCAAAATCAGGTGCAGAATATTCTCCTCACCTTAAAATTGAGGATTTTGGAAAAGGATGCGGCAATCATACATAAAATTTTGGAAAACAAAGAATTAGAAGAAGATGATATGGATCTTGCCTTGAAACAGCTAAACAGCATCCTCCAACTGAAAAAGATTATTTCGCAGCGGTTGAACCGCGTAGTGAGTCGATAATTTCCCCGTTTGTCTCGTATCTGCGCGTATTTTTCCTTTGAATATTCATCATTCATCATTCATCATTAAAAATACTATCTTTGCCGCCTCAATTTAACCGCTTGATAATAATATGAAACTAACCGCTGAAAAACGCAAAGAAATCATCAAAAACTACGCCCTGATTATTCTGGGTTCATTCATTATGTCCATCGGGTTTGTGGTGTTTATTTCGCCATTGAAACTGGCGCCCGGCGGGGTTTATGGTATCGCCATCATTCTGCACCACGTATTCAACTTTCCCATTGGTCTTTCGGGCATTTGCCTCGATTTGCCGCTGCTACTTATCGGAACGCTGTGGCTCGGACCCAAATTCGGCGCAAAAACGTTAGTCGGCGTGATTTCCTTGCCAGCGTTCATCTCGCTGTGGGAAAAGATTTATGGATACGCGCCGTTGATTTCCCTGCCCGGTCAACCCATGATCCCAGATCCTTCCGCCACTTTCATTCTTGCGTTGTGTGGTGGTGTGATTATCGGCATCGGGCTGGGACTGATTTTCAAGACCCGCGCCACGTCCGGCGGCACCGACATCATTGCCATGATCCTCGGAAAGTATATCAAGCACATCCCGTTAGGCACCCTGCTCATTTGCGTGGACTCCACCGTTGTGCTCATCGCTTTGGTTGCCTTCAAAGACTGGACCATTCCGCTCTATTCCTGGTTGGTGATTTATGTGACGGGCATCGTGATGGACAAGGTCATTGCCGGCTTCCACAGCAACAAGGCAGTACTCATCATCTCCGACAAATACGAGGAAATAAGGCAACGCATCTTTGATGAACTAGACCGTGGCGGCACCTATCTCAATGGTGAAGGCATGTATAACCATGATGAGAAGAAGATTATCTTCACCTCCATCTCGCGTAAGCAACTGCCTGTGCTCATCCATTTCGTCCACGAAATCGATGACAAAGCATTTGTCACCATACTGGATGCCTCCGAAACCTTGGGTTACGGATTCAACTCGTTGCGCGAAAAAGCGTTGAACTAACTATTGGCTATTGGCTGCGGATTATCCATAGTCATAGTTATCGTCATAGTTAAAAACAGGAATTACTTCCCGGAATCCACCTTATACTTCTTGAAGATCTTCTTGTTGTTCATAATCTCCACGGCTTGCTGGAAAGTGTCGTCGCTTTCGAGGAAGACACGGTAAGCGTCGCCGTAGCCGTATAAACCGCGGGCAATTTCAAAACGGAGATACTCTTTGATGAAATCGGCGGCGTGCTCCTCGTTGCGCAGATGCTGCATCTCCGCGTAGGATCTGTTGAGGTAATTCGTGAACATCGTGTCAAAGGTATGTTGGTCAAAGTCTCCCACACTCTTGTAAAGAGAATCCAATTTCCCTTTGTTCTCTTTGATGAAAGAGTTGGCATAATCGCTGAAGACAAAGGAAGCCTTGTCGCTCACACCCTCTTCCTTGGCGAAATCCATAAATTCTTTGTAAAACTCGTCGGAAATCTTGTAATTCTTTTGGAAATCCTCAAATTTCGGGTATTGTTTCAGTAACGCATCGCGATTAGCCTCCAAATAATCTACGGAGAAGCTGCCGAAAACGCCTTTTCTGACAATCTCATTGAAAAGGGTGGAATATTTTGTGGTATCCAACGGGATGAAAATGTCGGGCATGATGCCACCGCCGCCATATACCACACGGCCTTTTGGTGTTTTATATTTCAGGGAATCAGGGAATTTGATGTTCTCCGCCGTGTAATACTCGCCGTTTTTGGCGCGGGTTTGCAAGTCTTTGAAATATGCGTCCAAACCATCATCGTAGGGTTTCTGGATGCAACGGCCAGTGGGGGTATAGTAGTGGGAGATAGTGAGACGCACCTCGGATTGGTCAATAAGCCGTAACGGCTTTTGCACCAATCCCTTACCGAAAGTTCTGCGCCCGATAATCAATCCACGATCCCAGTCCTGGATGCAGCCGGAGGTGATTTCGGAAGCCGAAGCGGAATTTTCATCCACCAACACAATCAGCTTACCTTCTTCGAAAAGCCCGTCCTCAGATGAAAAATACTTCTCGCCCGTTTTGCGGAAGTTATCGGTATAGACAATCATGCGTTTGCCGGATATAAACTGGTCGCAGATTTCGAAGGCCACGTTGAGGTAGCCGCCGCCGTTGCCGCGCAAATCGAGAATCAAGTTCTTCATGCCCTGTTCCTTCAGACTGCGGATAGCCTTTTTGAGTTCTGTAGTGGAAGTGGCGGCGAAACGTTCGAGTTTGATATAGCCCGTGGCGGAGTCGGCCATGAAATTGACGTTGATGCTGTACATCGGGATGGCGCCGCGGGTGATGGTGAAATCGATGGGTTCTTTTTTGCGGCCGCGCACTACCGTGACTTTCACCTTGGTGCCCTTCTTGCCGCGCAGGTGCTTGCGCACCCAGTCGTTGCTGATGTCTTTACCGACCGCTAATGTGTCATCCACCTTGATAATTTTGTCGCCCGCCATGATGCCGACTTTCTCCGACGGTCCGTCAATGATGACCTCCATCACATTGATGGTGTCCTTGATAATCTGGAAGGTCACGCCGATGCCGTCAAAGGAACCCTGCAGCGGTTCGGTCATGGCAGCCACGTCCTTGGACGGGATAAACGCCGTGTGCGGATCCAATTCCTTGAGCATCTCGGAGATGGCCTTATCCGTCAGTGGGTCGAAATCAACCGAATCCACATACATGGAGTTGATGGCGTTGAGCAGCTGGTCCATCTTGGTTTTGTTCTGCTGGTAATGTTTGTTCGGGGACTGCGCGAAAAGGGTAGTTCCAATGGCTAACATGCTGAAAACAGCGACGATAACTTTATTCTTCATTGGGTTATTATTGGTTTTATTCAATTCTGAAAAAGATGGCAAAGATACGATTTTTTTAGAAAAAATGTATCTTTGCAACGTTATCTAATAATGTCCTGACTATGCTTCGTCAGTTTCGTCGTTATATTGAACTCTTTTGCTTCACGATTGTTTTGGGCGGTGTCGGTTATGCCCAAAGCCAAAGCATCTCAGGTCGTGACTTTTGGGTGATACTGCTTGACGATGAGGGATTATCTGACACCATTTTGTTTTATGCATTAAGCGACACCTTGTCCAATGGTACTGTTAACAATGATCATTACGGTTTCCATCTCAATTTCACAGTTGTTCCCGGTGAATTGACCATTCTGAAGATTCCAGCCTCAATGGTTCGTTATGGTGAATCTTCTTATTATAATATATCAAATAAGGGGGTAAGAATACAATCATCATCCAATATAT
>JAEEGL011224369.1_pt1 | contig 22788 bp, 24 predicted proteins | sample 9134231 | NCBI WGS metagenome assembly JAEEGL01 (sample SAMN16246548, study PRJNA631951) | gut metagenome | biome: gut microbiome; feature: rumen; material: fiber-attached | host: Bos | place: Iran: Karaj | collected 2018-10 | reverse complement strand
GTATTAGCAGGAAGTATCGTAATATGTTTAGTATTATTTATCTTTAAGAAAGTAGTAGCAGGAGATGATAAATACTTACTAATCGTAAAAGGAGAGAGCCTTGATGTAAAAGAAATTGAAAAAGTAATCGAAAAGACAGTTAAATACTATACATGCAAAGGTAAGTATATAAAGAATAATGATGTTGAATTAATCTATGATGTTAAATTAAAGAAGAAAAATGATGATCGTGTAGTAAGTGTATTAAATGAAATAATTAATATTAATACAGTTAACTTAGTAGCTAATAATACTGATACAATGGGTTAATCGTAAAATGGTGTAAAACGTATAGTAAACAAAATGTAAATTTTATAAATAAAAGTAACATAAAAAGTAAGATTTAAACTAAATATAAATCTTACTTTTTTATTATCTTTTTATTAAAAAAACTGAATTCATCATATTTGACATTTTAATTGACCACAATATATATTCATCTTGAAGGAGGTTTATGGATTATTATAATGAGATAAAAGAACAACTAATTAAAAGTGAAATATATGATAGAGTAAAAGACTTTTCAAAAGATAGACATAAAGTTAGAGTATATTTTGAAACAGGAAAACTATTAAGTGAGGCTGGCAAAGAATATGGTAAAAATATAATTAAACAATACTCTAAAAATTTAATGATTGAAGTCGGCAAAAAATATAATGAAAGAACGTTATATAGAATGAGAAAATTTTACAAAATATTTAGTAATGAAAAATTGACACCATTGGTGTCAAAATTGAGTTGGAGCCATTATATACAATTACTATCTCTTAAAAATGAAGTTGAAATCATGTATTATATTGGTATATGTGAGAAAAATAATTTAACAAAAAGATAATTACAAGAACGAATAAAAAGTAAGGAATATGAAAGACTTAGTAGTGAAACTAAAGATAAAATAATTACAAAAGAACAATTAAAAGTTAATGATTTAGTCCCTAATCCAATTATAATAAAAGCAAATTCATTGAATGAAAACTTATCTGAATATGCATTAAAACTATTAATAATAAATAATTTAGATGATTTTCTACATCAGTTAGGATTTGGTTTTACATATGTTGGAAACGAATATAAACTAAAATTAGGCAGTATCTATAATTATATTGATTTGCTTTTATATAATGTGAAACATCATTGTTATGTAGTAGTTGAATTAAAGATAATTGAATTAAAAAAAGAACATATTGGTCAAATACAAGTATATATGAATTATATTGATAGAAATATAAAAAGTATTGAAGATAATAAAACAGTAGGGATAATAATATGTAAGAAGAATAATAAATATATAATAGAGTATTGTTCTGATGAAAGAATAATATCAAGAGAATATAAATTATTATAACTTGCAGCATAAATAAATTAATGAGATAATAATTAGGGATGGAGATATTATGGAATTAATAAAGAAAGATCGAATTAAATGGATTGATTTACTAAGAGTAATAGGCGTTATTTGTGTAATAATGATACATGTGGTAAGCAATACAATTAATACTTTTGGTGGATTAAGTAATAATGGTCATATTTTCTATGTCTTTATTCATTATTTCTCATCATTTGCTGTACCACTATTTGTGATGATTAGTGGAATGATGTTTTTATCAAAAAAAGAACTTACTTATAAAGAGTTATTTAAGAAATATTTATTAAAAATAATTCTTATTATCCTAGTTATTGGCACAGGAATGATCCTTATGGAAGAGATTTTTATTAATAAGGATATTTCTATTAATTTAGTTAAAAAAGTCTTTTTAAGGCTAATTACAGGGGATATATGGGCTCATATGTGGTATTTATACTTAGTATTAGGTTTATATTTAATAACGCCAATATGTATTTTAGTAACTAAAAATATTCAAGAAAATGAATTTCGAATATTTTTAATAATCTTATTTGCAGTTAGTATTATGGTTCCTACCATAAATACTTTCTTTAAAATTAATATGGCTTTTAATATGTTAAATATTTCTGGTTATATCTTTTATTATTTTTATGGTTATTATTTATATCACTATGATATTGATAAGAAATATAAAATAGGTAATTATCTTCTATGGCTATTAGCCATAATATATACTATTTATCGAGCCATAAATATTAATAGTTTAGATAATGTTTATAGCTATACTTCATTAATACCTTGTGTTATGGCAAGTGCCATAGTAGTATTATTTAAAAACAAAGAAATAAAAAAAGATAAACTAATTAACTTAATAGCTATTAATAGTTTAGGTATCTATATAATTCATCAGTTATTTATTAATATTATTTACAAAGTTCTAAAAATGGATATAATAGTTAGTTATCCATATATTGGATTAGCTATTTATTCATTAGTAATACTTATTTGTTCACTTTTAGTAACATATTTATTGAGGAAAAGTAGCTTTATCAGAAAATACTTTTTATAAAGGTGATTTATGAGAAAATTTATAGTAAGTGATATTCATGGATTTGGTAATTTATATTATACAATCATGAATTATCTTGATAAATTAAGTGAAATAGAAGAAGTTGAATTATATATCAATGGTGACTTGATTGATCGTGGGGCGGAATCAGCCGAAATTCTTTTAGATGTTATAAGAAGAATTAAAGAAAATAAACCACGATTTAAAATAAAATACTTGGGTGGTAATCATGAATTAATGATGCATGAAGTATTTGAAAAAAGGAGAAAGAAGCGTATGGTTCCACCATACGTTAATTGGTTTTTACCCGTTAATGGTGGTAAAAAGACTGATAATGATTTAGCTAAATTATTAGACAATAATCAATATAAAATAATGGAAGTAGCTGATTTTATATCAAATTTAGATATTTATCACAAATTTGATGAAAAAATAAATGGTAAAAACATTGTTTTAGTTCATGCTGCTTGTCCAAGAAAAATAAATGATGAATGTCATTTAAAAATAAAAAGTTCGCTTATATATTATTATGTATGGGCAAGGGAAGATGCGTTACCTTTCCCAATTAAAAGCCGAATCGGAAATAGTAAATATTTTACTATTATTGGCCATACCGCTAATAATACTTTAAGTGGTTATAGTTTTAATAGATATGGTAATTACATGAATATAGATGGCGGAGTAGTAGCTTATTTACAAAATCTTAGTTCATATAATCATTTCCCTCTTGTTGAAGTATGTGAAGATTATCTTCGAATACTAACATTCAATGATTGCGGGGAAATAATTTATGGTAATTATTTTGATGGTGTTGGTAGTACTTTATATAGTGATGGTGAATTAAAGAATGCTAGAGCTTATTTAGAAAATAATATAACAAAAAAACTTCATTAATTAATGAAGTTTTATTTTTTTCTTTTTAAAATTATTTCATTACAATCATTTAGATCATCTAAAATAGTATTTAATTCATATCTTTCGAAAATAGTTAAATCACTATTTAGAGCGTTATCTATGGTTCTAACCGTATGATTGTTAATTCCTAAATAATCACCAAAATATATTGGAATATTATTTTCAGTAACCCATTTAATATAATTTGCGTATTCTTCTTCATCTAAGAAAGTCTTTAGTAAATTTAAAGTTGCATGAGAAATAACTTTAATTCTTGGACTATAGATGAAATCCATAAATTCATCTCTTAAACGAAAATTCATAATTGACTTAGGTTGTTTTAAGAAAAGAAATCTTACTATTTTGGCAAACTCATCAGTAAATGGAGTTTTATCATCATAAATTCCTGTTTCTAGTAAAGTCTTTAGTTGACTACTTTGATATAAATGATAAGTATTATTGTTATTAAAAATATCAAAAGTATCGTATAGGTAATCCATTAAAGCATTTAATGTTAGACGATCATATTCTTTAAAATCATCATTAATTGGATATCCTTTAAAAGTAATATTGCGGCAGTTATCAAACAATAGTTTTAAGTGCTTTTCATTATCTATTTGAAGATATGGAGTTTTGTAATAATCTCCATCTATTGTCCAATCTGATATTCTTCCTTCTTTAAGTATTTGATAATATAGAAGATTTTTAAGAGTAGTAGTTTTTCCTAAATAATCTATTTTAGTATTTAAATTAGATGTTGAAATTAATATCTTAAATAATTGCTTTCTTGAATTTTTAAGCTGATCATTGATTGTATCTGGTTGAAATCCACGTTCGAAATTATCATGATATTTCTTTACCATTTCTTCTAATATATCTTCTGGTTTCTTATTCATACGTTTAAGAGCTTCCATTAAATATTTTTTATATTCGCCCTCTACAAGTAAAGAAGGAATATTGTAAGATCGATAGAATACTCGATATAATAATTGTACAAGAACTAAATCATCACTTGGATTAACTTTTTCTTTAAAACTATCATATTCAATATAACCAGTTATTTCACGAAATAGTTGTTCAAGTGGTCCACAATAATCATTAATATCTAGTTTTTTCCATATGCTTTCCCAGTCTAAATCAGATGACTTCATAATTGATTTAAGAGCTTCTTCTGCTACTGGATCCGCATTTCCAGTATCACTATAGTATTCTTTAAATTCTTTTATTGTTTCTAGAAATTCATCTTCTTGACCTTTTTTGAAAATCATATATGGATGAAACGTTAAATAGTGAAATCCATAAAAACTCTCATAACGAAGTCTTAGGTATTTACTTTTTGGTTTATAATTATATTTATTCATAATTTCTCCGACACTTTTTTATTTTACAAAAAACATGTATAAAAAGACACTTTATTGACATAATATAGACAAAAAAATAACTTCATTTGAAGTTATCCTTTATTAACCATTACACTTTCATAAAATAGAGGAAGAATAATATAATTTTTATCTCTTAAATATTTAATTACTTCAGGTAGCATGGCAGTAGTTACTTGATGATAATCATGGAATAATACTACTTCTATTTTATCATTGATTGTTCCTTTGAAGTTTTTCATACCTGTGGCGTAGTTAGGAAGGCTTCCACCATCTCCATCAGAGGCAGTCCAATCAACCCAACCATAACCAGCTTCATTTAAAGCTTTTTTCATGGCTTTTCCTTTGGTATAACCAGGAGTAGATGATCCTCCAGGGAATCTTGCTATATTTGTTGTTACTCCAGTTTTTTCTTTAATTAAAGCTTCTTGCTTTTTAATAGCATCCATGAACGTATTAGTATTAGTATATAAACCACGATTCCATCCATGGGTATATGTATGATTAGCTAATGTATGATTATCTTTAGCAATGGCGGCATATACTTCATGACAGTTAGCATTTTTGTTATCATAGCATTTTTCTTTATTAACATTTGTGGTAAAGAATGTTGCCTTAACTTTATTTTCTTTTAATATTTTAAGTACTTTATATGTATTATAATATGGTCCATCATCAAATGTTAGATAAGCGATTTTTTTGGTGGTTTCACCACTTTTAATCTTCTTTTCTAAATCACCAGATAATTTATAGACATCATTACGTAATGTTTTAATCTTTTCATCAATGTTATTTAATTCATCAATTTTATCATTGATTTCTTTGATTTTTTCATCATCTAATTCTTTATTATTCATTATTTCTTGATAATTAGCTACTATTTTATCTTTTTCCGTTTTATTGTTATTATATTTTTGATACATCATGTAAGATAAAGCTAACATTGCAACAAAGAAAACAAGAGTAATTATGATAAAGACTTGTTTAATTCTTCCTTTAGATCTTCCCATATCTTCATTTCCTCCAAACTATCTTTAACTTTTTCTTTTAATTTTTCATATTCGTCTTCTTTTTCTGTTATTTGTTCTTGATCAGTTTTGATGCTTTCTTCGACTTTTTTAATATTTTCTTTGTTTGTAGCTATTTCATCTTCTAATTTTTTGTTTTCAAGATATAAATATCCAAATAAACCAATAGAGGCTAATAATAGTATAATGGATATTACTAATATAATATTTTTCTTCATTTTTACTCCTAATTCTACTTTTTACAAAATAATTATAGTATAATTTGTCAATTTAATCAATAAAAAGTGTTTAAGTGTAGACTAATATATAATATTTTGTTATAATTTATGATGATTAATTGTTTTATGGGTTAATTAGATGTAATTTTGTGAAGTGAAGTGTAGTAAAGTGAAGAATAAAAAAAAGAATAATAGCAATAGAAAAATTAGTTTTTTTTATTTAATAGTTAAAAGATTATTTGATATTATTGTTTCAATAATTGGATTAATAATTACTATTCCAGTTTATTTGATAATAAAACTTTGTTATATCTGTACAGGGGACTTTAGTTCAATAATTTATTCTCATACCAGAGTAGGTAAAAATGGGAAGTTATTTAAACTATATAAGTTTAGAAGTATGGTAAAAGATGCAGATGAAAAGTTAAAAGAATTATTAAAAAGAGATAAAGAATTAGCTAAAGAATGGAAAGAAAATCATAAATTAGAAAATGATCCAAGAATAACTGGTATTGGTAAAATAATTCGTAAATTATCAATTGATGAATTTCCACAGTTTTTTAATTTATTAATTGGTAATATGTCATTAGTTGGACCTAGACCATTAATAGAGGGAGAACTTGACGAATATAATGGAGATCATAAATTATATGAATCAGTAAAACCTGGTATTACTGGTTGGTGGGCAGCTAATGGAAGAAGTTGTATTTCTAATCAACAAAGATTAGAATTAGAATACTATTACTGTCGTAACTGTGGTTTTGGATTAGATATAAAATGTATTTTTAAAACTATTGGGGCGGTTTTGAGAGCAAAAGGTGCCAAATAGTTTTTTGCTTTATTTTATAGTATAATATAAATAGTGAGGTGTTTATATGAAAGGGTATAAGAAATTTAGCTTTCTATTGTTGATCGTTGTTATGGTTTTAACCATAACTGGATGTGGTAATAAAGAGGAGGAAACTGTTGTAGAACCAACACCAACTCCTGTTCCAGTAAGTAAATATAAAGTATATGATACGTTATCTAACAAAAGACCATATGCAATTGTAATTAATAATACTAATGTAGCTGTAAAGGTTCAAGAAGGGCTTAATAAGGCTTATATAGTTTATGAAATACCAACGGAGTATCATACATCAAGATTAATGGCTGTATATAAAGATGTTAGTGAATTAACTGTAGGAACTATTAGAAGTTGTCGACATAATTTTATGGATTATGCACATGAAAATGATGCTATATTAGTTTGTTATGGATGGAGTCATTACGCCCAAGATGAATTAAATAAAGGTGGAACTGATTTCCTAAATGGTAATGAGAAGAAATGGGCTAGTGCATTTTGGAGAAATAATCCAGAGAAACTTGCTTGGGAACATACGGCTTATACTAGTTTAGAAAAGATTATTGATTATACAACTAAGAATAATTATCGACTAACTAGTGATGATAGCCTATTACTAAATTATAGTGCGGAAGAAGTAGATTTAGCTACTATGGAAAATAGTGTAGATGCTACTGATATAACTGTTCCATATGGTGGTACAACCACACGTTTTAAATATGATCCAAATACTAAAATGTATACAAGAATTGTTAATGGTAAAGAATATAAAGATCATAATACAAAAGACTCTTATACAACGAAGAATGTTATTATAGTTAAAGTATCTTATAAAATGATGCCAGATAAATATTATTGGGATTTAAAAACAACTGGTGAAGGGACAGGATACTATATTACTAATGGTAAAAGTATTCCGATAACTTGGAAGAAAGATACAAGAAATAGTAAAAGTAAGTATTACTATGCAAATGGTGAAGAATTAATAGTTAATGATGGTAGAACATATATTGAAATTAATACTACATCACAAAAAGTAACTATTAAATAGGTACCAAGTATGGAGAAGAAAAGGGTAATAGTTATTTCGGTTTTAGTAATAATAGCTATATTATGGATACTAGGTATCTATAAATTAAGTTCAATGAATACAAGTAGTTCTAATGGTAAAAGTTCTAATATAATTAGTATATTTATTGAAGATACACTAGAAATAACTAATAAGTATGGAATAACTGATTCTCATCCAGATGATGCAAAAATAGAAAAAGCGAGTCAATTGTTAAATACTCCACTTAGAAAAGTTATGCATGCAAGTGTATACTTTGTACTTTCGTTTATAATAATATTTACAGTTAATTATTTATTCAAAAACAATAGAATAGCATTATCAATAATTATAACTATTGTTTTAGTTATTCTATTAGCAGGATTTGATGAATATCATCAAACTTTTGTTGATGGAAGAACTGGAGCAATTAAGGATGTATTGATAGATACAGCTGGTGGAGTAGTAGGAATTATCTTTTATAGCTCATATTATTATGTTTATAAAAGAGGATACAAAAGAGGTTTAAAAGAAAAGACGGTGAAGTAATGAGCAAAAAGCAAAGAAAGAAAAAAGTAAGAATATTTACTAGAATATTAAGTATAATTGCATTAGTTATTTTAGTATTATTCATTATATTTTTAAAACGATTAAATGTATTACCAGATAAATATTTCTATTTAATCGTTAGTGTTTTAGCTTTTTTAGAGTTAATATTCTTAACATTAGCTTTTAATAAAAGAATAAAAGTATGGTTATTAATAATTCTAGATATATTATTTGTGTTAGTAGTTGGTTTAGAAGGATACGGTGTTTATAAACTTAATGAAACATATCACTTTATTGATATTGGAATTAAAGTTGAAGAAACTGTGGATTATTACTATATATTGGTTAATAAAGATAGTACATATGAAACATTAGCTGATATAGAAAATAAGGTTTTATATTATTATAACGATGAAGAAGATATTGATAAATTAAAACAAAGTGTAAGTAATAGAGTTCATGTAATTATGGATCAAGTTGAAAGTTATTCTGATTTGATTGAAATGATTGATAAAGACAAAGAGAAAATCATTTTAATTAGTGAATCAACATATGAAACAATTAATAATAATGAAGATAATCAAACGGAAGATATAAATGCTGAACCAGAAACAAAAGAAGAAGAAAAATATAAGATTATTGATAAGTTTGAACTTGTTAAAAAAATTGAAACAGAAGAGACACGAGATGATATTACATCTAAACCATTTATAATTTATTTGAGTGGTATTGATAATACTAAAGGTAAAATGCCATCAAAATGCTTAAGTGATGTTAATATGTTTATTGTGATTAATCCAATCACACGAAAAATATTGATGGTTAGTGTCCCAAGAGATTATTATGTTCAATTACATGGTAAAGATGGACTTAAGGATAAGTTAACACATGCCGGTATGACCGGGGGAGTTACTTTATCAAAGGCTACTATGGAAGATATATTGGGATTTGAAGCAGACTTTTATGTAAGAGTTAACTTCAATGCAGTAATTAAACTAGTTGATGCAGTATTCCCTGACGGTATCGTTATTAATAACGATCAGAAATATGGCTTTACTTGTTGGACAGATAGGGCATGTTATTTCAAACCAGGAAACAATACTGTAAAAGGTAGGTGTGCCCTTGCTTTTGCAAGAGAAAGACATGCATATTCAACTGGTGATAGACATAGAGGAGAGAATCAACAACAATTAATAAAATTATTAGTTGATAAATTAAGTTCAACTAAAAATTTGTTGACAAATTATGATAAAATAATGAAAGCCTTAGAAGGTACATTTGATACTAATTTATCAACAAATAATATTACATCATTTATCCAGTTTCAATTGGATGATATGAGAGGATGGGAATTTGAAACTCAAAATCTTGATGGTACTAATAGTATGGGAAAAACTCGTTCATTCCCTAATCAAAATTTATTTGTTATGATTCCAAATCAAAAAACAATAAACCAAGCTAAAGAAAAAATAAAAGAGTATTTAGAAGAAACTAATGAAACTGTTACAGACACTGAAAATACAGAAAACAGTGCTGAGCAGTTGGAGAATTAGAAAAAGAACACAAAATGGATAGGTGGTAGTATGAAAAAAATAGCAATTGTACATGATTGGTTAACTAATATGGGTGGAGCAGAACAAGTTGTAATCAATTTTCATGAATTATATCCTGAAGCACCAATTTATACAACTTTTTATTCCCCTAATAACTTAGATGATAAGTTAAAGGGATTAGATGTAAGAACATCTTTCTTACAAAGAAAAAAAGAAGTAATAAATCATAAAAAGTATTTTCCACTAATGCCTTTTGCATTTAGTAGAATGAATGTTAAAGATTATGATGTAATAATATCATCATCATCTTCTTGTGCAAAAGGCATAAGAAAAAGAAAAAATGCTATTCATATATGTTATATCCATACACCTATGAGATATGCATATGAATTCAAAGATGAATATCTTAGAGGAATGAATCCCATAAAAAAAATACTAGTAAATATTTTGTTATTCTTTATGAGAAAATGGGATAGACATAATTCTAAAAAAGTAGATTATTTTATAGCTAATTCTAGTGAAATTCAAAAAAGAGTTAAAAACACATATAATAGAGATGCAGTTGTTATTAATCCACCAGTAAGAGTAAATGAATTTACTGTTGGAAATAAAGATGGAGACTATTATCTTGTTGTATCACGTTTAGTTGGATACAAAAGATTTGATTTAGCTGTACAAGCATGTACAGAATTAAATAAAAAATTAATTGTAATTGGAGATGGACCAGAGAAAGAAAATATAGAGAAAATAGCTGGACCAACAGTACAATTCTTAGGTAGACAACCAGATGAAATAGTAAAAAAATATATGAGAGAGTGTAAAGCTCTTTTATTTCCTGGCTTAGAGGATTTTGGAATTGTTCCAGTTGAAGTTCAAGCGTGTGGAAGGCCAGTTATCTGTTATGGGGAAGGTGGTGTACTTGATACAGTTATTGATGGTGAAACTGGTGTATATTTTAAAGAACAAACTGTTGAATCACTAAAAAATGCTATTAAAAAGTTTGAAAAAATGAAGTTTGATAAAAAGAAATTAAGAGAACATTCACTACAATTTAGTGAAGAGAATTTTAAGAAAAATATAAGCAATTATGTTGAATCTGTTACAAAACCAAGAATTGCAATAGATGCTAGAATGATAAATATGTCGGGAATTGGAACATATATTCAAAACCTAATGAAAAATGATTGTTATCAAATAGCTTTGGGAAATAGAGAAGAAATAAAAAAATTAAATAAAATTGATGAGAATAATATTGTTGATTTTAATTCTAAGATATATGGCATAAAAGAACAATTAAAATTTCCATATAAAAAGCTAAGAAAATTAAGACCTAGTGTATTACATGTTCCTCATTATAACGTTCCAATTTTTTATTGTGGTAAAATGATTACTACGATTCATGATTTAACACATTTAGTATTACCAGAATTTTTACCTAATAAGTTTGCTAAGTTTTATGCAAAATTTATGATGAGAAGAGCAATAAAGAAATCATATAAGATATTAACTGTTTCAGAAAACACTAAGAAAGATATTTTAAAGTACTTCAAAGTAGACCCTAATAAAATAGAAGTTATTTATAATGGAGTTTCTGATGAGTTTGTTAAAAAAGATAAGAAAAAAACACAATATGTATATGAAAAGTTTAATATTCCAACCAATAAAAAAATATTAATGTATGTTGGAAATTTAAAACCACATAAAAATTTAGAAAGATTATTAGAAGCATATTCTAAAACAAAATGTAAAAAAGATACTTGCCTATTATTAGTAGGTAAGGCCTTTGAAAAATATAATGTTTTAGAAGATAAAGAAAAAGATCTTAAAATAGATAATAATGTAATTCATACAGGTATTGTTTCACAAGAAGAATTAGTAGATTTATATAATATTGCAGATTTATTCATATTTCCATCTTTATATGAGGGCTTTGGTTTACCTGTTTTAGAATCATTAAAATGTGGTACGCCAGTAATATGTTCAAATAATTCATCTATTCCAGAAGTAGGTGGAGATTTGGTAGATTATTTTGATCCATATAATGATTCTGACATAGCAAAAAGTATAGATGAAAATTTGAATAATAAAGTTGATCATGATAAAGTAAAAAAACATATTATGAAATTTGATTGGAAAAATCATGCAAAAAAAATGAAAGAAGTGATATGCGATGAAGGAAATTGCAAATAAAAAAATTCTTATTGATAAAATAGAATTAATGTTATGTTTTATAACAATTTTTTCCTATATAGTTTTTGGAAATGCTGTGACATATAATTTAGTTAATAGATTTCCTGTTAAAATAGCAGAAATATTTTCTATCATTACTATCATGGTAATTTTAATAAATAGATTAATAAAAAAAGAAAAGTTGATATCTATAGATAAAGTAGATATAAAGATATTTATATGGCTTGGAATTGGTTTTTTTTCTACGATAATTAATGCTTTTGTTTATAGTTATACACTTTCTTCTATAGCGTATGGAACTTTATATTCTATAAGAATAATTCATTTATTAATATTAACGTCAATATTAATTGATGTATTTAGAAAAAATAACATTAAAGCTACAAAGGTTTTAAATTTTATTTTAATATGCTATTTAGTAGTTAGTATAATAGGATTTATTCAAATAATATTCTTTCCAATGGCTAACGATTTTTACAATATTTTTTATGACATAGGAATATATTATGCTAATCCAGATCCTCATATTGGAAGGTTAATATCTACATATTTTGATCCAAACTTTTTCTCATGTTGTTTATTGATTCCAACAATTATATCTCTATATTTATATAATGAAAACAACGGCAAAAAATATTTATTATTATACATGGTCTATTTAGTTGCCATAATTTTAACAGTATCCAGGTCAGGTTTACTTGGATTATTCATTTTAATGGTATTATTTATTATATTTAATACTAAGATTGTTAATCGTAAATTGCATATCGGTGTTAATACTATAAAAATAATAACGTGCACTTTGATAGTATCTTTATTATTATATTTTACAGGGAACTTTAAGGTAATAGATAGGGTAACCGAGACATTAGTCTCAGTATTTAAAGGTAATGATATAAGTGAAGTAACATCAGAAAATAATAATGAAACAAATAATAATGAAACAAATAATGATGAAGTAAATAATAACGATGAAAATGACAATGAAAAAATGGATGAATCTGCGTTAGCTAGATTTAAAAGTTGGGATTTTTCTTTAGATATTATGAAAAAGAGTCCGGTAATTGGTATTGGATTTAATATGATTGGTGTTCATAAGGACAGACTTAACATGAATGAAAATACAGCAGTACAATATGGTGTTGATTCATCATTGTTATTAATAGCAATGACAACTGGCATAATTGGTGTTTGTTATTTTGCATATATTGTGATAAAGTATTGTGTGAAACTTATCAAAAATAGAAATAATATTTACGCGAGAATTATAATCATCATTATTGTCTCAAGCATTGTTGTTTGTAATTTTAACAATTTATTGTTTTATATTTTATGGTTGTTCCCATTTTTCTTGATTATTAAATTATTTAATTTGGAATTGGTTGAACAGGATAAGTTAATTGATGCCGTAGGTGGCAAAAAAGATGTAATAAAAAAATCAAAAAAAAGAAAAGTGAAATAAAATGGGAAAGAAAACAATAATAAAAAATTATATTTTGAATATGACTTTTCAAGTTGTAGTAATGTTAGTGTCATTGATTACTCCACCTTATTTGGCAAGGACAATTGGAGCAGAGTCAATAGGCATATATGGGTATACTTTATCAATACTTACATATTTTACGTTATTTGCCACACTTGGTATTAACTTATATGGGCAGCGAGAAGTTGCTTATGTTCAAAATGATATAAAAAAGAGAAGTAAAGTATTTTGGGAATTGATGCTTATAAGGTTGGTAACCACTATAATAGCAGTCTTATTCTTTTATATTTTCTTTGTTAGAAGAGGACAATATAGTTATTATTACACTTTTTTGATATTTGCATTAATATCTAGTTTGTTTGAAACGACTTGGTTTTTCAGAGGATTAGAAAATTTCCTTTCGGTTGTTTTAAGATCGATAGGTATTCGTGTATCACAGGTTATCTGCGTATTTATATTTGTTAAATCGCCTGATGATTTATGGATATATTTTTTGCTATATATGCTGGGTGAAATATTTGGTAATTTTGCGATATGTTTAAGTTTAAGAAATAAAATATGTAAAGTTAAATTTAAAGATTTGGAGATAAAAAAACATATTAAGCCAATATTGATTCTCTTTATCCCACAAATTGCAATACAAATTTACACAGTATTAGATAAGACAATGATAGGTTCTATTTTAAATGACATGAATGAAGTTGCTTACTATGAGCAATCACAAAAGATTGTTAGGTTAGCTATAACTATTATTACATCATTTAATGCAGTAATGTTACCAAGAATGTCTAATATATTTGCTAGTAATAACAAGCAAAGAATAGATGCAACATTGTATAAAGCATTTAGTTTTGTGTCATTTTTCGCTTTTCCATTAATGTTTGGTCTAGTGCTAATTTCTAATAATTTTGTTCCATGGTATTATGGTGACGGTTTTGAAAAAGTAAAAACATTATTAATTGTTTTTGCACCAATTTTTATTTCGATTGGTTTTAATGATTTAATAGGTGTACAATATTTAGTTGCAACAAAAAAACAAAAAGAATATACAATTACTGTAATAATAGGTGCAACATTGAATTTGATTTTGAATTTTATTTTAATACCGAATTTAAAATCAATAGGTGCTGCAATTGCTTCCCTAATTGCAGAAACTATTGTTTTGATTTCACAATATTTATTTATACGTAAAGAAATTAGATTAAGAAGTATAATTGCATCAAATTATAAATTCTTCTTTGCAGGATTAATTATGTTTTGTTTGGTAGGCCTTCTTAATTACACAAACATGTCTGGAATCATTTATACCGTTATTCAAATAGTTTTTGGAACTGTTGTTTATGTTTTAACTTTAATTCTATTTAAAGAAGAAAATTTGATGGAGATAATAGAAAAATTAAAAAACAAGTTTTTAAAAAGAAAAAAAAACAGTAATTAGGAGGAGAAAATGAAGAATAATAAATATGCATTTTTTAATTTATTGAAATTCATTGGATCTATATGTATAGCTTGTTTTTTACATTATATTGATCATTTAATTATACAAATTAATGAAGTTAATCCATTTAGTGAAGGATCATTTTTATGGTTTATCTCAATACATAGCTATGTATTTGTCGAAATGTTTTTCTTGATTTCAGGAATACTATTTGCATTTGTATATATTAAAAGAATTGAAAATGGAGAAAAACTTTCTGATTTTCTTAAAGGTAGATATATAAGAATATATCCATTAGTAATTATTTCATCTATTTTTATGTATATATTAAACAAATTATATTTTTCACAATTTGGAGTTTTCTTTAGTTGTGGAAGGCTTAGCTTATCAAAATTATTTTTAGATTTATTTTCATTGCAAACATTATTTGATGGTACAACTCCAATTAATGGCCCATTATGGTATATTACATCATTAATTGTTTGTTACGTATTAGGTTATTATTTAGCAAAAAAAAGCAAGAAAAATTCTATTGTTTATGTAATCCCTATTATTATTGGATTGTATGTTATGCATAATGAAATAAATACTTTTATATTAAATTTACCGATTGCCCGTGGCCTTATTGCATTTTTTACAGGAGTAGTATTATATAAATTTATTTTTGAAAATATAGATAGAATTAGCAAAAAGTTGGTATTATTATCTAAATTGTTATGTTTAATTATTGTTTGTTTATTTGTTTTGTGTCTATTTGGTTCAAGTTTTGATTTATATTTTGATAGTTACAATAATACAATTATTGCTTTTATTTATTTCTTCTTTATTCCACTTTTCTATCTATTATATGATGTTAAGATTATTGAAAAAATATGTTCATCAAAGATAGTAACTTTTCTTGGAAATATATCATATAGTATTTATGTTTGGAACTTTCCAATATTAATTGTAGTATCATATCTTATTAAAGCAAATATATTAACAATTGATATTGCTTCATTTTGGTTTTTTGTATTATTAATTACAGTTCATATTGTTGTTGGAATACTATCTTATTACTTGATAGAGAAGAAAGTAAAAAAGCATTTTGATAATAAAGTAAAAAAATTAAAAAAATTTTAAAAAAAATTGACAAAAATATTTGTTACCTATCATAATTATAGTACATTTAACTAATGCATGTATGTTTATACATACGTGGAAGTTGTGTGTTCGAAAACTAGCATAAGCTAGTTTTTGCTTTATTATAAATCTTTGTTAAAAAACAAAGATAATTTTAGTGAATTAATGTTGACTTTTTCAACATTTTTATATATAATACTAATGTATATTTAGATTGGGGTGATTTCGATGAATGAATTAAATTACAAGAAAATAGGAGAGAGATTAAGAAAACTTAGAAAGTATTTAGGACTTACTCAAGAGCAAGTTGCTGAAATTATTAATGTTGGCCGTGATGCAATATTAAGAATTGAAAAAGGTGATAGAAAAATAGATTTGCAAGAGTTAGTTAAGTTTTCAAAATTATATAATATTAGTATGGATGAATTAACAATGAATGAGCAAAAAATTAGAAGAAATGAAATTGCTTTTGCTAGGGCATATAATGATTTAAGTGAAAAGGATAAAAAAGAAATAATTAGTTTAATTGAATATAAAAATGCATTAAAGGCACAAAACAAAGGTGATTAATATGACATCAGAAGAATTGGCCAACAGTGTATTAGAAAAATTAAAAACTAATGGAGTGTTATCATTTCCTATAGATCCATTTAAATTATTACGTGATGAAGGAGTTAGTGTTATTCTAAAAGACTTTGATAATTTAGATGGTATCATTATTAATGACGAAGATAATTTTACTATAGTGGGAATTAATAAAAATTGTGGTTGGCAAAGGCAACGTTTTACTGCGGCCCACGAATATTGTCATTTTATTAAAGATTTGGATAAACAAATTGGTACTACAGATTACATCGAATGTTTAAAGTATTCAAATAAAAAAATTGAAAAATACGCTAATAGTTTTGCTGCATATCTTTTAATGCCTACGGAAGAGTTGAAAATTGTTTGTGACCAATATAAAAACAAAAAAGGATATGTAGATTTTGAATCTATTACAGTAATTGCAGAATATTTTGGCGTTAGTTTTCGTTCATGTTTGTATAGAATAGCGTATGATTTGGATTTAATTGAAGGTGATATATCATCGGAAGTATTACGTCAGAGAATGAAAGAATATGGAGTATACGAGAAGAGGAAAAAGTTAATTGAGAAGACAGTAGATAGTACATTATTAACTAATGTAGTAAATTCAATGAGTTTTTTAATGACTGATATTAGTAGATTCACAGGTCAAAAATTTTTACAAAATTATATATATAATGATAATAAACTTGAAGGTGTAATTATTGATAGGGACAAGTTAAATTATATTTTAGCTGATTTAAATTACAATGGAAAAAGAAGCAAATTCTTCAAAAGTGATAATGAAGAAGTTGTTATGACTCTTGGTAACCTAGAAATGCAAAAATATGTGATAACAACTAATGATAGTATATCTATTAAAAATTGTGGGCAATTACATTCATTGTTATTCAAATACGTTCCTTATCCAGATGATAATGGGAAGTATAGAGATGGTGATGTATTGTTAAGCAGAGGGACTATTCAACCTGTTCCTTATTACGAGATTAAGCCAAGAATTGATGAACTAGATAAAGAACTACAATATTTTATAAAAAATATTGATTGTTATGAAATTGGAGAGTACATAGAGCAAGTAGCATATTTTACATATAAATTTGTTGTTATTCATCCTTTTTGGGATGGCAATGGTCGGATTTCGAGAGCAATAATGAACTGGCTATTGAGCATGAAAAAAATACCACCAATATATGTAGATCAAGAGTGCAAAAAAGAATATTTTGATGCATTATCAAAAATGGATTCAGAGAATAATCCAATACCATTGATTATGTTTATTGAAAAGAGAATAATTAACACAATGGATGAATTATATAAGTATCTATTCGTTGATGAAATAGAAGAAATAGTAAGTGAGGAGGATAAAGTTAATGTCAACTAATAAATGGCCAAGAAATAATTATGCCGGCCCAGGCGGCGGATTATATACCGGCCCAGGCGGCGGATTATATACTGGTCCAGGCGGCGGAGCATATACTGGTCCAGGTGGAGGGTTGTATACCGGTCCAGGTGGAGGGTTGTATACCGGCCCAGGTGGAGGGTTATATACCGGTCCAGGTGGAGGGTTATATACCGGTCCAGGTGGAGGGTTGTATACCGGTCCAGGTGGAGGGTTATATACTGGCCCAGGTGGTGGCTTATACACAGGACCTAGTGGTGGCGCATATAGTGGGCCTGGAGAACCATATATGAGTAATATTCCTCCATGGCCAGTATTTGTCAAAGAACTTGAAAAACTTGGTTATAATTATGAGGCAGAATTAATAAAAAAATATCACAAGTGTGACTAATAATTTCTATTAAATTAATCTTTGTTAAAAAACAAAGATTTTTTTTTATATATATGATATACTTAATATAGAATGGGAGGCTATATGAGATATTTAGATAAAAAATATAAAATAACAGTTATATCTCTTTTTAGTATAGCTATAATTCTAATAATTACTGGACTAGGTTTATCTCTTAAAAAATTAATGGATGAAGAAGATTTAATTAATGTGGCAGATGATCCAGGTTATTATAAAATAGTATTCCATTTAAATGGTGCCACAAGTATTGAAAATAAAGTCTCTAAATGTAAAATAAATGAACATAATATGTGTAGTATTACATTACCAAATGTTGTTAAAGATAATGGTATTGTTTTGGGTTTTAGTGATAATAAAAATGATACAGTAGCTAAATATAAAGTAGGGGATATTCTTACTTTAGAAAAAAGCCTTGAATTATATGTTGTATCATTTAAAACGTTAACTCTTACTATTGATAAGAATAATGTTGATTACTTAGAAACAGCTAAATTATATTGTAAAGTTTATAACGAAGAAAAAGAATGTTCAGTTAAAATACCTAATTTTAACAAAATAGGTTATGAAAACAAAGGTTATTCTACTAGTAAAGATTCATTAGCTGGATTTAAATATCCATATGATGACTATATTATTTCAAAAGATACAACATTATATCCAATATATAGTACTTCAGCAAGACATAAATCTCTTGATATTGAACAAACATTTACTTATCAAGATAGTTTTATTGAAGTAGAAAAAGGTTGTAGTGAAAAAACATATAATGTTTTATTAAGTTATTTAGATGGTATTAAAGAACATGCACCATATTTATTATTAGGTAATAAGATAGCTTTCGTTACTGATGATTCTTTTAATGAAATATGGGGTAAGAATTATGTTGGTATGAATTATGGACCTAAAAATTTAAGATCAGTTGATATTCGTTGTAGTAGTAATTCTTTAAATGATTATTATGCAACTATGGTTCATGAAATGGCTCATTCATGGGATTTCTATTATGCAACTAAGTTTGGAGATAATATCTCTAGTCAAAGTAATATTATTAATCTATATAACAAATATAAGAATGATTCTAATCGTCCATTTAGAGATTATAGTTATACTACAGTATATGAGTTTATTGCTGATATGATGAGATACTATTACTTTAAATATGAAGTACCAAGAGCGGGATTTACTGATTTAAATTATCCAAATGATATTAAAGTAGCATTAGATAGATATATATGTATATCAAAAAATGATTACAATGAAGGAAAGTGTGCTTTATGAGAATAATACTTGCAAGTTCTTCACCAAGAAGATATGAATTAATGAAATTATTAAATGTTCCATTTGAAGTAATTACTAAAGATGTTGATGAAACATTTGTTGGTAATGATATCGTTAAAGCTAGTATGGAAGTATCCCAAAGAAAAGCTAAAGCGGTTTTTGATGAAATAGATGGTGATGTAATAGTTATTGGTGGTGATTCAGTTGTTTATAAAGATGGAGTTGTCTTTGGTAAACCAAAAAACTATGAAGAAGCTTACCATATGCTTAAATCATATAGTGATAACTATCATGAGGTTATTACCTCACTTTGTATGTTAATTCGAAAAGATGGTAAAGTATATGAGGAGTTAACTTATGAAAAACCAGTTATTTATTTTGATAAGTTAACAGATGAAGAAATTAAAGATTGGATTAGTAATAATGATGTCTATGGCAAAGCTGGTGCTTATGCCATACAAGAAGAATTTGGCAAACACATTAAAAGAATTGAAGGAGATTATTTTGCTATAGTTGGTTTATCAATTCATCAAGTATATGAACTATTAAAAAAGTACCAGTAGTTTGTAAAAAAGAATATTCAAAATATTTAAAATGGGTTGAAGAAGACGTAAATAAGACTAGTAATAGTCTTTTTTCTTGCAATAATATTTATTCATGTTATAATATTAAAACGACAGGAGAGGTTATAATGAAAGAAAAAGTTGCAATTGGTGATACTGTTTATCATGTTTTAACAAATGAGGATAATGCATGTGATGCAGTTAAAGTTCAATTAGTTAAAATGGATGATGAAATATGGACCGTAGTAGATGGTAATAGAAGAGAGTTAAAGTTATTTCATCGTAGTCCATCTGAAGCTGAGGAAAGTGGTTTAGTTGATTGTGTATTAACATCTAATGAATATTATTCTTATTTAACTGAATTAAAAGGAAACTATAAAGAGGAAATGCAAGCATTGGATTCAAAGATTGCTGCTATTACTACAAAAATTAAAAGAGTTCTAAATGATGATCTTATTCGCCTACAATTTCAAAGATATGTAGAAATGGCAGAAAAAAAAACTCAAGTAACAAGAAGAAATAATGAAAGAGAAGGGAAAAAGGGTAGGAGATAGCCTTTTTTTTAAAATAATATTTCTTTTCTTAGGAAACTTTGTTATAATTAGTTTGGTGGTTGGTATGGAAAAAGAAATTTTAGTGATATTAATGGCTGCTTTTGGTATCTTTGCAATAGTTATGTTTGTACTATTCTTTGTATACTTAAAAAAATACTATAATGATAAACATCTAGAAGATGATTATCAAAAAGAAATAGATCAAAAACCTATTGATGAAGATGATATAGTAGTTAAAGAAGTAGAAGTACCAAAAAAAGATGTTGAAGATATGGAATTTATTCCAATAAAAAAGAAATAATACGATTAAGTCGTATTTTTTTGAAGGAGAAACATGGATAAAATAAAGAAAATATATCTTAGTTACTGGTTTGATGAACTTAAAGATAACCCATCTAGTAAAGTATATGAACTGGAAGATGAAGTTAAAAGTATTATTACTGAACCATTAATGTTTAATGAAGATAATTCCCATAATAATTTAATTATTCCTCGTATTCAAGGTATTAGTAATGATAAAAAGTATTTACTTACCATTTCATATATTAACGCAATATTATCAATTGAGGTTAATGATATTGATATAGATGAAGCTATTCTTTTAATTAATAGTAATATTCAATTATTCTATGATATTATTAAAAGAGTATATGGAGTTAAAATACTTTATTCATCAATTAAAGTAGAAATGATTAATGAAGATAAAAAGATTAAAGAAAAGTTTATAAAAAATTTAGAGTTATCAGATAAGCAATATGAAAATGTTACTTTAAAGCAAGGCTTTATTAAAGATAATTACTATGTTAATTATATTGAGGAAGTATCAGTTGAATATAACTTTGATTTTAGTGAGAAGTTAAGTGAAGAAGATTTATTTAATAAATCAATGATTACCTCGTTATCTAATGCCCATATGAATCGTGAATATTTATTCACGGTTATTGAAATAAATGATCGCTATAGTTTTAATAAAGACCCTAATTATGAATCTTGTAAAGATGATTTAAGGGGCATGATTATGGAACTTAAAGATATCTTAAATAATAAATTATATTGGCCAAAATAAAAGGAAGTTTTACTTCCTTTTTGTTTTGTTTAATAATTTACCAACTCTAAATATTATTTTATCAGATTTTTTTATAGCAATGTTTTTTCCTATGGCTTTGCCACCAACCATTATACTAGAAATAACTGATGATATTATTAAGGCAGTTATTGTGGGACTAATTGATAATTTATTAGCGAAATAAATGGCAATCATTGCTCCCATACTACCAGATACTATTCCACAGATATCACCAATAATATCATTACAAAAGTTGGCAATATTACTTGCATTTTTAATTAACATTATTGATTCTTTAGATCCATCTATTTTATTAGAAGCTTTTGCATGGAATGTAGCTTCATCTGCGGTTAGAACCGCAGTACCTATAATATCAAAAATAATCCCAATAAAGATAATTATTATTGTTATTATAACTAATATTACTATATTAGCATTATTAGCTATTGTATTAGAAATACCACTAATTAATAAACAAATTATAAATGTAAATAAAAAGGCTTTAATAACCCATGATTTATTATTCATAATATCACCTCCACTAATTATACTATAAAAAACAAAAAAATCATAGAAATCTATGATTTGGGTAAAATTGTATGGTTTACTATAAATTAATTTTACGGCTTAGGTCGAGTAGAATTTCTCTAGATTCTACCTTAGGTTACCCACCGGCCATTTCTGTTTAAGAATCTAATTGACTAGCAATCACTCGATCACCACTGAGTCCGC